>Ga0310786_10000121_pt1 | contig 127019 bp, 98 predicted proteins | sample AusTroGonzalo_MG_FD_203881 | JGI IMG/M metagenome (GOLD analysis project Ga0310786, IMG submission 203881) | Bovine rumen microbial communities from tropical cattle in Woodstock, Queensland, Australia - Gonzalo_03 (v2) (version 2) | ecosystem: Host-associated > Mammals > Digestive system >...
TGCTGCCCGCAGCATCGTATAGGTTCACTATCTGGTTACCGTTAACAAACTGAATGGTATCCGGCAGATTATGGATATTATACTTAATAACACTTATTCCACGATCAGCATCGCTAATCAGATTGCCATTGGCAAAATATTTTAGGTCGTTTCCATACATCATCAAACTCATCTCTGTTAATTTTTCCTGATTACACCGAGAGAGTTAGAATTTGCTGCTGTTTCCACTTAATCATAAACTTATCAGCGGACATTTAGCGATCAATTAGCCACTCTCGCGCTACTTTAGTCATATCAATCTACTGAAAGTTTTCTCTTTTTCCCTAATTGTTGAATAAGCCACCTTTTAAACTGGCGATTTCCTTTTGATCTTTTTACTTTACAAATGCATTTTCTTACATCAATATCGTCATTCACTGGATTTTGTAGTTCTTTGGCAATTTTGCTTGAGTTTGTTTCGTTCATGCAATTACTTAAGAAAGAAACAAATTCAGTGCTGTTTTTCGATGCCAATCGGCAGAACATGTATTCATTTCGCATTTCTAGTATTTCTGCATTTGTATCAAGCGAATCAACGAACCATTGAATCCAGATTGAATCTGAGAAATTTTCGTATATTAAACAATTGTCATTTGCATACAATATCTGTACATTGCATGCTATGATTGAGACTAATAAGTATATTAATGCTTTCTTCATTTCTTTTCCTCTTTTGTATTCTTATTACGTTTTATAAAGATTCTACCTGTAGATGTTCCTGTTGTCTTTTTATCATTTGTCCAAACAAAGTGCGAGAAAAAAGCTTCTGCGTCATCTGGATGTATCGTAAGACATGCTTTCGATCCTCTACTATTATAGTTCCCCTTATCGCTTTCCCCAGAATGAACATTCGCATATTTTATGATTACATCTTCTCCTTTTGGATTTTTTCCTGGAACGACACGAATTCCTTCTTCATCTACAATGTTTAATCCTTGCTCCGTTCCTCCTTTATTTCCATATTCATTATTGAAAGGATAATCGCCTTCATTAATGGTATTATATGGAGTGGTATTATCACTATTTGAAGTCGAGTTAGGATAAGTACTTCCTCTATACTCACCTACTACCTCTCCATTTTGAACAACTATTACAGTTGCTGTATAGGTTTCTCCAGCGACTCCACGATCTGCAGGCCTTTCTGATTGATCATTAACATAAACACTATCCATTCCTGTCGGGTCTATAGCATTTACCGGATTATCCCCACACCACGAGTATGGCGAAAGGTGATAATATTTCTCTGCCATGGGATCCATTGTTGTGGTACGCATGATAGTGGCATAATAATGGCGTGCCTGACTATCGTACTCATTCAACCCGTGTGCCTCCACAAACTCTTTACCATTATATAAATACGGTTGTTGGTCGCGACCTGTGCTTTCTGCCATAGGTACACCACTGGCATAATACATCGTGCTCTGCACTACGGAGTCTGCCGCGGAGTGTACTACCGCGCAGTTGTTACCCAGATGATCCTTGATATAATGGTAATACGTATTGTCGGCGTAATAACCGGTGGCATTGAATATCCTGCGAGTAGTATCGCGGGATGTGTAGTAAGTCTCAATGTTATCGTTATACTCCGTAATCTTATACTCTATCGAATCCGTGTTCGATGTATAATGCGCAATGTCATAACAGGGATTAGCTGCGGTAGCAAGATTGGTATAGATGATGGATTTATACTTGCTGCCCGCAGCATCGTATAGGTTCACTATCTGGTTACCGTTAACAAACTGAATGGTATCCGGCAGATTATGGATATTATACTTAATAACACTTATTCCACGATCAGCATCGCTAATCAGATTGCCGTTGGCATCATAGAGCATGATCGTATCAACTTGCAGCCCTGCACTATGATACTCAATAGTGCTATACAAATCTGCGTCTTCGCCATCATCTCTAATTGAGAGCAACTGATTGCCATTCTGTTGATAGCTAAAATGCAAATCATCAATCATCCGTTCGCTATTGAACCGCTGCAGCCGGGTGATATTCCCCCTTGCATCATAATTAAACCACTCACTGGTCTTGTTCTGGTTTTCACGCCGTTGTGCCGATTCTGTCAAGCGGTTTTGTGCATCGTATGTATAACCGAATACATAGGTGGAGTCGGCATGTGTAATACAAGCTGCTGCGATATTGCCGTTGTAGCATTTCTGCACGGGCAACGGCAGCGTGTCCGCATAGAACAGGCTCTCCGAGAAATGGCTATTGTCGGTCTTGGTCAACATATCGCGCAGGTCATAAGAATACCGTATGGTATCCCGATTATTATGCAACAAATTTTGTACCAAATGCCCTACGCTGTCATAAGAAAATGCAGATAAAGCGATTTCTGTACCGTCATCGAGCATATAAAAGACTTGTTTTGCACGTCCGGCATGGTCGTATGTATAGCGGTAACGCTCTCGCACGATGTCGCCATCCATCGTATGAACAGTAAGTTGTCGGGCGATAGTGCCGTCGAACATATACTCTGTACTGGTTCTTACGGAGTGACCTGCCACTTCCCGCGTGGTGCAACGTTGCACGATGCGCCCTTGGGCATCATAATAATAGGCAGAAGTGGTATAACTGTTATCCGAAAGATTATAGATGCGAGTTCCTGTCAACATGCCCGTAGCATCCTCATGCTGCAGACCATAGCCGGGTTCTTGGGCAAAACGCAAGGCGGGTCGGACTGCTGCCGTAGGCACTTTGCTGATAAAGTCATAGTTGTCGTAATAATTGAACGTAAGTGGTGTCAGATTATATGTTCCCAATAGGGATGAACCATATCCCGTACCAGCTACACCGTTGGAGCCGTTTGAACCGTAATGTTCTACTTGCCATTTGTCAGCATAAAAAGTAAGAAGAACATTGTGTGGGTTTGATAAAACAATTTCGCTTGTATATAGGTTCCTGCCTATGGAGTCATACGCAAACATAGTCCATTTGTTGTCCGGCCGTTGATTGCCGTCTTGCCGGAGTACCAGTTGCCCAAGTTGGTCGTACACCATAAGCTGCGGTTCGCATCCGGGCAACCTCTTGTATATCATGTTACCACGGTTGTCATAGCGATAGCAATAGGCCGCAGCTTGCAATACGGAATCGTTCAGATCATACTCTCCATTGCTGAGTTTAGAGGGGTCAATATGGGGCAGCACAAACCGCAAGTACCCTAACTCATCATAGACATAATATGTCTTATGGTCCGCTCGCTCTTCGGCAATAGTACGACCCAGTTTGTCCGTATAGGTAATGACCGATTTCCCATCTTCGTCTGTAGAGGTATATTTGAAGAGGAACGATTCGTCATAATCGGCACCGGTCGTTTTCAGTTTGCCGTCATTCAGTACGGAATAGACACGGACATTGATATTGCCATTGACGGAATAAGCATAGGCAGTAGGATGAGAAGGCCAAGATCCGCCCGGGCGTTTGTTTCCCATTACACGCTCTAATGCCGAGTTCTCATAGAGCGTTTCGTGGTAGGGATGATTGTCTCCATAGAATGTCTGTGTCTCCGTTCTTACATCTGCTATGTCTTGAATCTGTCCTTCTGTGTGCAGCGGGACGGGTAACCATTGGTGAGTAGCGCGGTGCAACCCTTGATACTGAGTAGTGGAAACCAGATCGTTTCTGCCGGGCGTGGCTTCCAGTTCTATTTTTTCATGGGGACGACCCAGGCCATCGTAATACTGAATAGCCGTTTGCGTGCGCACGCCGCTGCTGACCGATACGCCGTCATCGGATATGGTTACGCGTGTGGTGGGGTCTAATGGGAATACCGATAAGATATAGTTCTCGCCTACAGGTAAGGATTGATCGTCCATCAGGTTATGCTCGCTGAATGACGGCTCTGCCAGCATGCACGTAGCCAGCGAGACCAATTCGGTTTTCCATTGAGACGTTCCGGGCACAACTCTTCCGTCTTCATCAAACTCCACCCATGTGCGATGCAGGCTGACACATTGAGCGCCGGGGATGCTATCCGGATTGTCCGCGCTCAGTCGGTCCGGCTTGGTCTTATGCGATGTACCGTCATAATAGATTTGGTCAACTTGCTCATTGAGGGCATTATAGAGTGTTATCCTTTCTCCTGAGTTGGTCAGCGTGATAACATTCTGATAGAGGACAGGCTTGTCGGTACCCTGCGGTAAAGTTGGGAACTCGTCGTATAGCGAGAAAGTGGGCGTGGCGGAATGACGGTAAGCAATAACCATAAAACCTTGAGAGGCGATGGTTGTATCCGGAAAGTAGTAATTCTCGGTTTGTCCTTCTCCTTTTAGGCGCCATCCCTGAAGAGACACAGATGAACTGCCTCCGTTATACAATTCGATGTATTCGCCGTTGCTAAATGGAGGATTGGTTACTCGCTCATTAAGGGGCGTGTCATACATTATTTGATTGAGGATGACATAATTGTCAGCACAAAGCACAAGCGGGCACATCCATGCCAGTATGAGACATAATATAAGTTGATGATTTCGCATGGTTATTCGGTTTTAATGTGATAATGATATGCATTCAGTATTTGTTTCTTCTCATTGACAATCTGATATGTCTCTATCAGTCGCCCCTGATCATCGTAAGAATAATATGTCGTTATTCCCCTTGGGTCGGTTATGCTACTTACACCAACGTGAGGTAGATATGTATAAGTGTATGTTTGGCCACCTGTTGTTTTAGTGGCGGGATATATGCCATTCCAAGTATATGTGGTTGGCATCTTACCATATGGTGCGATGCGTATTGGGCGTAATGAAGGTCCGCATAAATATTCACAGGTCAATTTGTATCGATTGTCATACGAAGGTGTCTCTATATTGTAACTGAGTGGTTGATAATCAGTAATAGGATTGGCTATTGACAGTTCCAGTGTTTTGCTCAAATAGGTATAGTCGTAGGTCGAGTCCATATTAATCAGTAGCATCCTGGAAGCATACAAGTTTAGTTTGCCCGCCGTGATATACTCGTTGGCATTTATATCCTCGTATCCTGATAGGATTTGCAAAGGAAGATTTATCCGATGTTGCAAATTTAGGTGACTTATAGGCCCCAATACTGACAGTGGAGTCCGTATGCTGGGATATTCAGGAAAGACGACCATCATAGAATATTCATCCGGATAGGAATATTGCGTGAAAAGCCATTTGTTTTGGCTGTCTCTAATGTATTCCCGTTTGACTCGCAACTTTCTATCATATACGTAACATTTGTTGATGTATATAGGAGTACTACCATCTACATAATCTTGCGTGACATGCTGTTGCATTACATCAGGGTACACATACAGTTTACGGGTAATTGGTATTGCCCTGTGAGAAAAAATGGCAATGGTATCCGTACTCCCTAGTTTTGTCCGCCCAATAGGTATAAAATGATAGGGGCTTTGGTTGATACCATTATGGCAATATATTTCCGAACGGATAACATTGTTGTTGCGATAGTAATCTTTTGCCAGCAAATGCCCTGCATGAGTCATTGTGCCATCGAAAGAAAGCATGCCGGAGAGAACGGCATAATAATTGAGGTCACCGCCTGTGGGAAACCAATCTTGGTGTATGTTATAATCTGCATTGTATAAATCTTTTCCAACATCAAATAGATAACTTACTTTTGATAATATATTGTTTGCTGCATCTTTAGTTGTTTCCTCAACGTGCGCGTATCCGATATGGGTGTCCAACATGTTATACGCATTCGCATCTGACACCAAGTAGCCTCCATTATTTGTAGGCCAATAAAGTAAACAGTTATTGTAATACACTCCGGAAGAAGTGGAGGAATTATATGTGTTGTATGTATAGTTTTTTATTTCCACGGGAGATGTGCTCGTAGAGGAAGAATAGGCCCTGATTTGGCTAATGCGTGCACCAGATATAATAGAGGATGTGCTATTTGTTTCCATGGTTACTTGCAAGTGGTTCATGACAACATATTTACGCTCTTTGCCATATGCGTGGCCTTGATAAGAGAATTCTTGTCTGCCACCGGTGGGGAAATCAATCCGGCTCAGCATACCTCCTAATGGATGAAATACGCTAAAGCCATAATAGTCCACAACCTGGTCATAGCTGGTGCCTGCGGAGGTCAATAAACTTTGGAACATTCCGGATTCATAATTGTAGGAGAGCGTATAAGTCCCTATGCCTGATATGTAAACATTTTTTAGGAAACGATAATAGTGGGCAAGATTTGGGGTACTATATTCATGCGCTTTGTACTCATACGACAAAGATGCTTTTCTAACAATGCGCGTGCCGGAAACGACATAAATAGAATCTAACATACATGGTTTGTCTCCTATTCCATAGTGGCTATGTTGGTAGAGTGAATTTCTGTCCGCCCGATTAAAAAACTGTACGTGCAGAGGTTGCGCACCGGACACGACAATAGAATCCAGAACACATATTCGACTCATATTCATCTTTACATCTTGGACTATCGGTGCAGTAGGTAAACCTGATGGATCTACCTCACGAGAAAAAAAGTCATTATTTGCAAATAGATCATGATATTCATTTAGTTCCAATAGGGAATCCCCCCGTATGTAACCAGTGTTTTCAATTGGCTGTTTATAATAAAACGATATCTGACGATTATTTGGTGCTATCACTTTTTTTAAGTGCCAAGAATTAATTACAGGCGGAAACTGTGCGTCCCAATAGTTGCCATCCAAAAGAGATATGGTATATCCGACAGAAGATAGATCTCCTCCAAAGACATACTTGTATCCATCTTTTGAGGTGAGGGTGATAGATGTGCATTGTATGGGTTTTAGTTGGTTGTTATTAGGAGCAGCAGAATAATCTGTTTCTGCTAAATTTGATAAGTCAATCTTCATGAAATCTCCGGATATAATAACCGGATTGCCGGCATTGTCAATCATAAAAGATCCTTGATACCCGCAAAAATTGAAATGGAATATATCCGGCAAATAATCTATATCCCAATCGCAATGATTCCCTATGTTCCATGTATAATTATTGGCACCTATATAACATGATTGACCTACCGAAGAACTAAAATTATATACACTATCTTTGTCATATTTATTTGCGGGATTCTTTCTAATATAATATAACATACCCATCATATATTTACCGCTTGCTTGATGCTTTCGACAGGTCTCATCTGCGTAATTATGCACCTCACGAGTAATGCAACCTCCGGCTTCAAGAAACCAGCTATACCCTACATATCCGGAGTGCTTACGAGGCTTGAAGCCCTCTGCATTATATCGCAGTGCAATATTAAGGTCAAAATCCGGATCATCCAGACTATAAATAGGGATTGACAAATTTAATCGTCCTGTAAAAAGCGATGTTTCGGCATCACCATAGCGGAACATATCTGCTACCTGAGCCGATGTAACTTTATAGTTATAGCAATCGCTGGCCTGCACCGTAGTGGTTACGGTGATCATAACGACTACTGATAGAAAGGATATTCTCTTAAAAAATGATTTCATGGCATCTTACAATTTAATGATGTTTCCGGAAACGATCGTATCATCCGCATGGATATAGACCACATAGGTGCCCATGGGCATGCCAGACATGTTGATATAGACAGAATGTGCGCCTTCATCTTCATGATGTAGCGATGATTGATAGGCGGTCATACCGCCATTGTAATGAAGTGAGATATACACCTGCGCAGAACGAACAAGCGTATAGTTGACCTGCAGATGGGTGTAAACCGGATTCGGCAGATAGGCCACATCCATAAGGACGCCCTGCTCCTCTTCTTCCATGTTTTCTTCTTGGCTCTCCAGTAAGTCGCGTCGAGGTTCGGTGATATCTTCGTCCGTCCATTCCGGCTCTTGCGGAGCATAATAGGAGGCAGCATACATCGTAGTGGCGGTATCCTTTACCGATTGTACTAAGCGTGTCTCCCATAGCGGATAATGATAGCGTGGAGAGAACCATAGATAGCGCTCTATGCAGATATGAGAAGAATCCGCATTGACCTGATAATACATTCGTGAGTGTATGCGCAATGTAGAGTCAATCGTCATGTCCGGCAACAGCAAACGCCCTGATGCATCGGCATGAGTAAGAGTCGAGCCTTGCACATGCAAAGGCAAAAGATGGCAGTATTGTCCTTCTCCCGTAAAATCGCTACGAAGCGAGTCGCCGTATGCGAACGGGAAACGGAGAAATGGTAGGGAAGGGGAAAAATGCACACGCGCACGAGCGTTCTCGTATCCTGTCATCCACAGGGTATCCATGGCGTATCTGTAATAGGAATTCGTATGCTCGCGATGCAATCCGAACAGCGTCGTATCTGCTGTAGATAGGCCGTAGAAATCCACATTCACCATTCCTGCATTGGCGGTGGATATGTTGGAAAAATCCCAAACACAATGCCGTCCGGTATCGGATACTTGGACAAATGGCAGTTTATAGACCGACATACTATCCGTTCTGTTAGGACGATGATGTTCTGCCGTTAGAACCTGGGCTTTTAGAGGCATATGGAGCACTATAAGGACACTCCAGAATGCAAGATATAGGAGAAAACGTTTCATGCGCGTGTGCATATTATTGATTAATGTGTCATTGTACAACAAACTGACCTACCAACGCGCCGCCTGCGGTCTGGATATGCAGCACATACACGCCCGAAGTAGCAATCTGCTCAAGGAGAGAAGAGGTGAACTGCTGATTAACTACAATGCTGCCGGTCTGCGCATTGACTACCGTCGCCTGTGCGGATGGAATAGCTTCGTTACGCTTACTGATAGCCAGACTGTTGCCGTTAATGGATGCTCGAAAATCAGTCGGGCGAGTGGGGTGAGGGTCTCCTTGTTCCGGATCATCTAAAGGCTGGTCTCCAGGGAGTACGTTCAATCCAATTACTTCTGTCAACTGGATTTCGATTTCTTCTGCGCGCAGCATACACGGCAGTGCGAGCAACATGCTCAGAGTGAAAATGAGAAGAGATTTTTTCATAACAAACGGTTTGTTAGAGTTATACAAAAAATTGACCGCCAAACCATAATCGTTTGACGGTGCAAAAGTACTGCTTTTTGCGAAACTGTGCAAAAATCTGCGGTCTACATTTCAAAAACGCAATGTGCTTAAAATCAGCAAGTTGTATATGCGAATGGTCTGCAATTTATGATCAAAGCCTCCCGCCCTATGCATTAATTGCCATCTGAAAGAGGAAATCTCGTAAATTTCGAGGTGTTGTTCCCAGTTTGAGTGATATACGTTTCTTCAGGGTTTTTATGCCGGACGGGAAACTATAGCAGATTGTATCCGCTATGCGTGAAAGTGAAAGGTCAAGCATCGTTAAGACGCAGAATCGTATTTCTGTTTCATTTAATTTCTTACACTCCAGTTTGCTCACGATGTTTCCTATATATAAATCCGCATCCGCCTTCATGGCTTCGTAGTTTTTCCAGTGAAGGGTGTGGTTGATGTCGGATGTGTCTATATGTTGCTTGATGGATTGAGTTATCGCATCTGCCTGACGATGTACAATCTGATTGACCTGTTGCTGCATCTGGCGCTTGCGGATTCTATTTCTCCAATAGAAACAGCCGCCCACAAGAATTGCTGTGAGGATAATGGCATACAACCACGTCAGATTAGGCTTACGCTGCAGATCTTGTTCCAATAGTTGGACGGCTTGAGATAGTTTCCCTTGTCGAATTTCAATTAACTTTTGCGTATCAGCTCGGTCTGCTGCGACCTGACGGATCGCATCTTTATCTTTACTTTGATCTTCATTGGTCAATATATATAGGGCATTGTGAATATCGGATAAGTCTGTGGAGACATGAAGTATCTGCTCTGCGTAGAAAACCGCTGAATCATTCTTGCCAAGATATGAATAAACTTGCGCCTTGAGTACTAGGCTAAGCGGATGATTGTCTCTATTGCTTAAAATGGATGCATAGTGCAATGCAGAATCATATTGCTGCGTGCGCAAATAGGCTTCAGCTGATGTCTCATAAGTCTTTGCCCGTACTTCAGCATCATGACAATTGTTTGTGATATGAGAAAGCAAAGAAAAAACGGATGCCGTATCCGATAGCATTGCTTTCTCAAAAGCCAGATTATTCAGTCCGTAATAATACAACAATGTATCACGGCTGCGCAGAAACATATTAGCAGACACTTCAAACATATCATAGGAAAGTGCATACTCTTTAGCCCAGTGCGAGATATTGGCCATATTGCTATACACGCGCCCTAATATATGGTAATCGTGCGTGCGGGAATGGGTGGCACGGATCAGGACCTGCATCGCCGTGACGGGATCGTCCTTCTTGCGCAGCAGACGGCCGTAGTGATAGCAGGCATGCGCATAGTCGTCGGCATAGAACCACTGCCAGCGACCGAGGGTCGCGCAGGCCTCCGCCAGCTGTACGCTGTCGTCATACATCTGACCCTCCGCACGCAGGCTGTCCGCTTCCGCCACCACTGTCTGCGCCTCACGCACAGCGCGAGGCGTACAGGCCGTGAGTCCGACGATCAGCAAGCATCCTATAAGACATCTGTTCCACATAGCGCATGCAAAATTACTACAAAAAATCCGAATACACAAATAAATATTGTAAAAAACCCTTGCGCATTCCAAAAATTTGTAGTACCTTTGCAGCCGAAAATTGAAAATAGTCGTTCCTGTAAGGATAAGAAATGGCAAAGATAGGTGTTTTTGATAGTGGATACGGCGGACTGACTATCCTGAGCGAGATACGCCGTGTGCTGCCGGAGTACGATTATCTGTACTTGGGTGACAACGCGCGTGCGCCCTATGGCACCCATTCGTTCGACGTCATCTACCGCTATACGCTTCAGGCTGTGGAGTATCTGCTCAGCCAGGACTGCGCACTCGTCATCCTGGCCTGCAACACCGCTTCCGCCAAAGCCCTCCGCACCATCCAGCAACGCGACCTGCCGAAGATAAATGACCAATTCCGAAGGGTCAATGTCCTTGGCGTGATTAGGCCTACGGTGGAAGCCGTGCCGGCCATCAGCCAAACAGGTCATGTCGGAATCCTTGCCACCCCGGCTACCGTCTCGTCGGAGTCTTATGTGCTGGAGCTGGAGAAGATATCGGAAGGGTTACGGGAGACGGGTGACGGGTTACAGGTAACCCAACAAGCCTGCCCCATGTGGGTGCCGCTGATTGAGGCGGGTGAGCATGAGAGCGACGGAGCGGAGTTTTTCGTGGACAAGTACCTGCGCGAACTGCTCGGCAAGGATCCCGAGATCGACACGCTCGTGCTCGGCTGTACGCACTATCCGCTGCTTGCGGCAAAGATAAGCCGTCGGCTATCAGCCATCAGCAGTCGGCCTATCCGGATCATCTCTCAAGGTTCTCTCGTGGCCGATAGTCTAAAAGACTATCTGCAGCGTCATCCCGAGTACCGCGACCAACTCTCCAAGGGCGGTTCGTGCCGCTATCTGACTACAGAAAATGCCGACCGTTTTGCGCAGTCGGCATCCCTCTTTCTGGATCAGTCTGTCTGTGCTGAGCACATAGACCTGTAAGTTGTCAGCCATCAGCCATCAGCCGTCAGCCTTGCATCGCCTGCAAGCGATTGTTCATCTCTATCCATTCGTCGCGCAGGAAAGCGGCTTTCTCGAAGTCGGTCTCCTTGGCTGCCGCCAGCATCTGACGGCGTTTCTGGTCGATGGCTTTCTGTAGCGCCTTGGCGTCCATGCGTTGCCATTCGGCATGTTTCCATCCCTCCCGGATAGCTGCGCTGAGGCGGCGTTTCTCTTCCTCCGGATCCTTATACAGTCCGGCCAGTGCACCGGTGTTGATCTCTTTGCGGATGGCCGTCGGCGTGATGCCATGTTCTTCGTTATACCGCATCTGTATCGTGCGGCGGCGGTTGGTCTCGTCGATGGTGGCCTGCATGGCCGGTGTGATGCGGTCGCCGTAGAGGATAGCCCTGCCGTGCACGTGTCGCGCCGCACGACCTACCGTCTGCGTCAGACTGCGCTGGTCGCGGAGAAAACCGCTCTTGTCGGCATCGAGGATGGCCACCAGACTGACTTCGGGCAGGTCGAGTCCTTCGCGCAGCAGGTTGACACCCACCAGCACATCGTATGCGCCTTTGCGCAGGTCCTCCATGATCTTGACACGCTCGATGGTGTCTATGTCCGAGTGGATATAGGCCGACTTGATGCCATAGCGCCTGAGGTACTCGTCCATCTCCTCCGCCATCCGTTTGGTGAGTGTCGTCACCAGCGTGCGTTCACCACGACTGATACGCACGCGTATCTCCTCCATCAGGTCGTCCACCTGGTTCTCCGTAGGCCGCACTTCTATCTCGGGGTCGAGTAGTCCCGTCGGGCGGATCAACTGGTCGATGACGATACCTTCGCTGCGCTCCAGTTCGTACTCGTCCGGCGTAGCGGAGACAAAGATAGTAGAAGCCTCACCCCTGCCCTCCCCTGAAGGGAAGGGAGTTAGACCTACTCGTTGTTCGAACTCATCGAAGCGGAGGGGTCGGTTGTCGCGTGCTGCGGGCAGGCGGAAACCGTAGGTGACCAGGTTGTCCTTGCGCGCTTTGTCGCCACCGTACATACCGCGTATCTGCGGCACGGTGACGTGACTCTCGTCGATGACGAGCAGCATGTCGTCGGGGAAATAATCCAGCAGGCAGTAGGGCGGCGTACCCTCTTCGCGGCCGTCGAAATAGCGGCTGTAGTTCTCCACGCCCGAGCAGTAGCCGAGTTCGTCCAGCATCTCCAGATCGTACTTGACGCGCTCCTCGATGCGCTTGGCGTAGAGCTCTTCGCCCATGTCGATAAAGTAGTCGATTTGTTTGCTTAAGTCCTTCTTGATCTGCTCTTTAGCCGCGGCGATGCGTTCGGCTGAGGTGCAGAAGATAGTGGCAGGACTGAGGTTGTAGTGCTCGAACTGTTCTGTGGGTTGCAGGCTGATGGGATCCACCGTGAGGATAGCATCTATCTCGTTGCCGAAGAACTCCACGCGCAGGATATAGTCGGCATAGGCCAGGGCGATGTCGATGGTGTCGCCCTTGACGCGGAAACGCCCGCGTGCCAACTCTATGTCATTGCGCACGTATTGGGCGGCCACGAGCTGTTTGAGCAGGTCGTCCATCGCTATCTGCTGACCGCGCTCGATATGGATGCTGTTGGCGGTGAAGTCCTGCGGACTGCCCAGACCGTAGATGCAACTGACCGACGAGACGATGATCACATCCTTGCGTCCGCTCAGCAGTGCCGCCAGAGCCGACAGACGCAGCCGGTCGATCTCCTCGTTGATGCTCAGGTCCTTCTCGATATATAGGTCCGTACTCGGGATATAGGCCTCGGGTTGGTAGTAGTCGTAATACGAGACGAAGTACTCCACCGCGTTGTGCGGGAAGAAGGCCTTCATCTCCGAGTAGAGCTGCGCGGCGAGCGTCTTGTTGTGACTCATGATGAGCGTCGGCCGGTTGACCTGCGCAATCACGTTCGCCACAGTGAAGGTCTTGCCGCTACCGGTCACGCCGAGCAGCACCTGCGCGTCTGCGCCGGCGTTCAGGCCGCTGACCAGCGCCTCTATCGCTTGCGGCTGGTCGCCCGTAGGCTTGTAAGGAGAACATAGTTCAAAATTCATAATTCATAATTCAAAATTCACAATGATATTCCATTGTTGACTTTGGTGGTCTTTATGATAGATATTAGTAATCTCACTAACTCTTGGTTCTCTTCATAGATGCTCGTAAACGACTGTTCTTCTATATAACCGCTCTCGTGTAACAACTCCAACCAATATTCTGTTTCTTCAGCCTCCTTTAAAGCAATCGAAAGTTTAGCTATAAAATCAGGAGTGCTTTGAGCCCTCACTCCTTCTTTGACGTTGGCCCCAATACTAGTGCCGCTTCTCAGTACTTGCTTAGATAACACAAATTCATGTTTAGTATCTGTCAACCACTGATAAAGCTTAATCACTCTTATAGCGAATGCTTTGCTTTTTTGTTTAATTACATTATCTTCCTTCATTATGAATTAAAATTCTTAATTATGAATTGTGAATTATGAATTGTGAATTAAAAAAGAGGCCCGAAAGCCTCTTTTGTCACTTAACGCGGCGCTCTTGGATGCGGGCTTTCTTACCCGTACGCTCGCGGAGGTAGTACAGTTTGGCACGACGTACTTTACCGTACTTGTTGATAGTGATGCTCTCAATGAAGGGGCTGTCCATCGGGAAGATACGCTCTACACCGACGTTGCCGCTCATCTTGCGCACCGTGAAGCGCTTCTTGTCGCCGCTGCCGTGAATAGCAATCACGTCGCCACGGAACTCCTGTACACGCTCTTTGTTACCTTCTTTGATACGATAACCAACGGTTATCTGGTCTCCTGCCTTGAATGCGGGCAGTTCTTTCTTCTCACCGGCAAAAGCTTGCTCGGCTACTTTCATCAAATCCATTCTTTTCTGTATTTATGGATTAGTAAATACGCAATGAGCATTTACTACTATTCGGTTTAAGCATTCAGTATTCAGCATTCAGCATTCAGATTATTCTCTGATGGCTGACGGCTGACAGCTGACAGCTCACACCTAATGCAATCGCCAGAGGCTCACAACGTGCTTTGACCTGATTAGCGGAAAAAGCGTGCAAAATTACTGCTTTTTTTTGATATGACCAAATATTTTTCCATTTTTTTGTACTTTTTTTTGGCTATACGAAATAATTTTCGTATCTTTGCACCCTCATTGTGAAACAAATTTATCCGGTTTATACAAATGATATACAAACTTACTTTTTCGTGCGAGGAAGGCGATCCTAATTTCCGCCGCGTGTTCGAGGCCGATGCCGATGCCACGTTCCTCGACCTGCACAATGCGATCCTCCAGAGTGTCGGTTATCCCGACGACCAGATGACCTCTTTCTTCCTCTGCAACGACGAGTGGGAGAAAGGCCAGGAGGTGACGCTCGTGGAGATGGATTCCAACTTCGAGTACGACAACATGGTGATGAACGAGACACGTCTGAGCGACCTGCTCATGGAGCAGGGCCAGCGCCTCATCTATGTGTTCGATCCTATGTTCGAGCGTTATTTCTTCGGTAGCCTCCGTGAAATCAAGGCCGGCTCGATGAACGGCGTGGAGTGCGTGGAGAGCAAGGGCAAGGCGCCCAAGCAGCTCAAGAGCGATGACCCGCTGGCCGGACTAGGTGGCAAGGGCGGCGACGACGATTTCCTCTTCGACGACGAGTTCAAGGATCAGCTGGACCTGGGCGACATCGACATGGAAGGGTTCCAGGATCTGTCGTTTGACGATGGAACGATGTTTTGACCGCTGAAGGCTGACGGCTGAATGCCTACATTGCTTGTCATACAAGGTCCAACGGGTGTTGGGAAGACCGAACTGGCGCTGCGTGTGGCGGAGCACTATGGTTGTCCGATCCTCAACTGCGACAGCCGACAGCTCTACCGCGACATCCCCATCGGTACAGCCGCACCTACGGCGGCCGAACAGGCACGCGTGCGCCATTATTTTGTGGGTACGCTCGATCTGACAGAGGACTATAGCGCGGGTCAATACGAACGCGATGCACTGGCTTTGCTCGACAGGCTCTTCAGGGAGCACGACGTGCTCATCCTCTCCGGCGGTTCGATGCTCTATGCCGATGCCGTGTGCCACGGACTGGATGACCTGCCTGCAGTGCCCGCCGCCATACGCGCGGACGTGCAGCGCGGGTATGAAGAGGGAGGCATAGCATGGCTGCAACAGGAGGTGCAACGCCTCGACCCGGACTACTGGACCATCGTCGATCAGATGAATCCCGCACGGCTCAGACATTGCGTCGAGCTGAGCCTCGCCACCGGCAAGCCGTACTCGTCATTGCTGACGAAGCAATCATCACTCCGGCCGTTCCGTATCGTCAAGATAGGCCTCGACAGACCTCGCGAAGAACTATACGAACGCATCAACCGCCGCGTGGTGCAGATGATGGACGACGGTTTTCTCGAGGAGGCCCGACGCGTCTATCCTGAGCGCCGGCTCAACAGTCTGCAGACGGTGGGCTACAAGGAGTTGTTCGCCTACATGGATGGCACCTGCGACCTCCCGCGGGCCATCGAAATGATACAACAGAACACGCGTCATTACGCCAAGCGGCAACTGACTTGGCTCCGGCGCGACCCGGACATCCACTGGCTGGATGCAAGAGAAGCATATGAGAAGAATTTACATATTATTGATGGCTTGCTGCGCTCTGGTGGCCTGCAAGCAGAATGACGTCAACTTCGTCTATTCGCCGGCAGAACCGCGTGCAGGCGAAGCCGTTACGTTCTCCAACCTCAGCACCTCGGGTGAGGACTGGGCTTGGACCTTCGGTGACGGAACCAGCTCCACGCTGCGTTCGCCGTCGCACATCTACAAGAAACCCGGTACGTTCACGGTGACGCTTCGCGTAGACGGCCGTTCGGCATGGACCGCGTCCAAGGAGATTACGGTGTACGACACCGTGCCGACATTTGTAGCCAGCGACACCGCGTTCACGGTCTACAAGGACTACACCTTCACAGCGCAGGTCTATAACCCCTACAACCATCCGGTGGAATACCTCTGGTATCTGCCCCTTGCCGATGCCCAGCAGCCGCCCTACGCAGTGATCACCGATACCGTGCTGACCGGTACGCAGCTGCATCTCTACTTCACGCGCGACCTCTACGATGCCGGCGTCGGCCTGCGTGTCATCATGGACGACGACACGATCTATGTGCCGAAGTATTTCGATGTCAGCGATCGTCCTGCCAACTCCGTGCTGATGCGAACAGACGAGGCTGACTACCGCCAGCGTATCTTCGGCGATCGTGCGACCAACCCGAAACAGTTGGCTGCGGCTGATCCGCTGCTGGATGCCGAGCAGGACACGCTGCAGCACTACAACGACAGCACGTTCACGCTGCCCGCCCTGGCGGAGATCTTCCCGGGTATTCAGGGCTTCCACATCGCCAACCGCAAACTCTATTACCGCGCCGACGGACTCTGGGTGGCTAATCTCGACGGATCCTACCGCGTGCAGATAGACGAGGCCGAATGTGCGGCGATGACGCTTGACGTGCAGACCGACGAACGTATCTACTGGGCCAATGCCGACGGCGTATGGTATATGCCCCTTGTCACGGCCGACAACAACCGTTTTGTCACGGTGCCCACGCGACTGAACAGCATGAGTAATGTACAAAAATTGGCGGCAGATGCCGAGAAAAAATGAATACACCTGATTATATCTTCGAGACCAGCTGGGAGGTCTGCAACCGCGTCGGCGGCATCTATGCCGTACTGAGTACGCGCGCGGCTTCGATGCAGAAGGAGCATCCCGACAAGGTCTTTTTCTTCGGTCCCGACTTCGGCGACCATAGTGATATCTACTTTAAGGAGGATAAATCGCTCCTGAAGAAATGGCAGTCACCGCTGCCGGTGCGTATAGGCCGGTGGATGGTGCCAGGCGAACCGATCGCCATACTCCTGAAGTTCGACAGTCTCTGGCCGCGCAAGGACCAGATCTATGCCTGGGCCTGGAGCATGTTCCATGTGCAGAGCCACGCCGCCTACGGCGACTACGACGAGTCGTGTCTGTTCGGCTATGCCGCCGGTATGGTGATGGAGAGCCTCGCACATTTCCTGCCGAAGGGCAGCATCTGTATGCATGCCAACGAGTGGCAGACGGCTTTCTCTATCTTCTATCTGCGTGACCACTGCCCCGAGATAGCTACGCTCTTCACCACCCACGCCACGGGTATCGGTCGTTCCATCGCCGGCAACGGCAAACCGCTCTACGACTGCTTCCGGGGCTTCAACGGCGATCAGATGGCGGGCGAACTCAACATGGTCAGCAAGCACTCCGTAGAGAAACAGGCCGCCCACTGGGCCGACTGCTTCACTACCGTCAGCGACATCACCGCCCGCGAGTGCAAGCAGCTGCTCGACAAGGAGGTGGATATAGTCACGCCCAACGGGTTTGAACCCACTTTTGTGCCCAAGGCCAAGGATTTCGATAGCAAGCGCAAGACGGCGCGCGAGGCACTCCGCCGCGTAGCCGGACAGCAACTGGGCGGAGTGGTGCCCGAGAACGCACTGCTCATCGCTATCTCCGGCCGCTTTGAACGAAAGAACAAAGGTATCGACGTGTTCGCCTATGCGCTGGACAAGCTGGCGCAGAAGATCTACCATAGCACCCAGCAGGAACGCGAGGTGGTGGCCTTCGTCATGATCCCTTATCTCGACCGCGCTCCTTCGCGCAAGGGAAAGGTGAGTGCCGTCTTCGTGCCGTACTATCTGGACGGACACGATCCGCTCTTCGGCATGACCTACTACGACCTGCTCATCGGTATGGATGTCACGGTCTTCCCGTCCTACTACGAACCCTGGGGCTACACGCCGCTGGAGAGCTGCGCGTTCCATGTGCCTACTATCACCACTTCGCTGGCGGGCTTCGGTGCGTGGGCCGCTCAGCAGAAAGAGCAGTACGGCGTCAATGTCATCGAGCGTAACGACTCCAATTTTGATGAGGTGGCCGAGCAGATAGCGGATGACCTGCTGCGCTACGATCGCCTGTCCAAAGAAGAGAAGGCACGTGCGCGTCAGGAGGCTGGCGCCCTGGCCAAGAAGGCCGACTGGAAGCATTTCTTCCGCTACTACCGCAAGGCTTACGACATAGCTCTTACTCACGCAAAAAAACGCAATAAGAAATGAAAAAGCATCTATCGGCGAAGATAGTAGCGGCCCTGCTGCTCCTCCTCTCGCCTTTCATCTGTCATCTGTCACCTCTCCGGGCTTGCACCAACTTCATCGTCGGCAAGCAGGCTTCCGCAGACGGTAGCACCATCATCTCCTATGCCGCCGACTCCTACGGCATGTACGGTTTTCTGCATTTCAGTCCTGCGCAGGACTGGCCGGAGGGCGCGATGCGCGAGGTGAGCGACTGGGATACCGGTCGTCCGCAGGGTCAGATCCCGCAGGTGGCGCATACCTATTCGGTGGTGGGCAACACCAACGAGCATCAGGTCACTATAGGCGAGACCACCTGGGGCGGTCGCGAGGCGCTCTGGGACACCGTCGGCATCGACTACGGCTCGCTGATCTATATCGCTCTGGAGCGCTCCAAGACGGCCCGCGAAGCACTCGAATGGATGATCACGCTCGTCAACGAATACGGTTATGCCAGCGAGGGTGAGTCCTTCTCCATAGGCGACCCCAACGAGGTATGGCTGATGGACCTCATCGGCAAAGGTCCCGGACAGAAAGGTGCTAACTGGGTGGCCGTCCGTATCCCCGACGATGCTATCTCCGCCCATGCCAACCAGGCACGTATCACCACCCTCCCGCAGGGACATGCCCGTCTGACCAAGGAGCAGAAGGCACTGCAGAAACGCCTCGGCTGCGTCTGCCACGGCGACTGGATGTGGGACCGCGACCTCATCCGCTTTGCCCGCGAGAAGGGTTTCTTCAGCGGCAAGGACGCGGACTTCAACTACCAGGCAGCCTACTGCCCCTTCGACTTCAGCGGACTCTTCGTCTGCGAGGCACGCGTATGGTCGTTCTTCCGTCATTTCTCAAGCGAGATGGACGCGTATTTCGACTATGCCACAGGGGCTACCTTCCGCGCTACGAGCGGCAAAGACGCCGGTACGCCGATGCCGCTGTGGATCATCCCCGAGCGTAAGGTGTCGGCGCAGGACATCAAGGAGTGTATGCGTGATGAATACAAGGGCACGCCGCTCGATATCACCCAAGGCATCGATGCCGGTCCGTGGCAGAGCAAACTCCGTTACGGCAGCTTGGGCTTCAAATTACCAATCACCAATGAGCAATCACAAATGACGGACACCGTCCAGTATTGGTATGAGCGTCCGACGGCTACCCAGCAGACGGCCTGGTCGTTCGTCTCCCAGATGCGCAGCGATAGTCGCTATGGCATCTTCTGGTTCGGCGTCGACGATGCGGCATGCAGCTGCTACGTACCGATGTACAGTTGCATCAACCATGTGCCCGAGTGCTTTACCGAAGGCAACGGCGACAGCTATACGTTCTCGCCCACCAGCGCATGGTGGACCTTCAATATAGTGGCCAATTGGGCCTACACCAAATACAGCCGTATGTATCCCCACATCCGCGAGATGCAGCAGACCTGGGACGATAAGTTCAACAGCCAGATAGCCGGTGTGGACGCGCAGGCGGCTCAGCTCAACGAGGCCGAGGCACGCGCCTTTCTGACCAACTACAGTTGCTCGCAGGCCGACAACCTCGTGGCCGACTGGCAACGCCTCGCCATCTACCTGATGACCAAGTTCCTCGATGGACAGGAACGCAAGGAGGAGAACGGCCAGTTCGTCCGCAATCGTCACGGCCACTCCGTCAGCCCCCACCGTCTGCCCTTGCCGGAGCCATTCCTCAGGATGGTAGCACCCGAAGTCACGCACGAATAAGAATCATCTAATACCTGCATCCTATGCGCAAATATCTCTTTTTGTTGCTCGCACTGACGAGCCTCGTGGCCTGCCATCGGCAGGTTCGTATCACCGGAGTGGAATCCCAGACCTTCGCTATCAATGCGTCGCTTGACCCCATAGAGGATCAGGCCTATCTGCAGGCACTCGAGCCTACACGCGAAGCGCTCAACCGCGAGATGAATGTCCGGATCGGCTACACGCCCGAACGGATGTGTGTAGCGTCGCCCGAGTGTCCGATGCTCAACTGGTCGTGCGATGCCTTGCTCGAGGCCGCACGCCGCGTGTGCCCCAAACCCGTCGATATAGCAGTGGTCAACATGGGCGGTATGCGTTGCGAATGGGCTGCCGGACCCATCACCCGCGGTGATGTGTTCGAACTCATGCCGTTCGACAACATGCTTGTCGTGCTGACCCTCAGCGGACGCGATATTCTCGATCTGTGCCAGTCGTTCGTCGACTGCGGCCCGCAGGGTGTGGCCGGACTGCGGATGACGGCCGTTAACGGTAAGCTGGGCCGCGTGACCATCGGAGGCAAGGACGTACAGCCCGATGCCACCTATACCGTAGCCACCAGCGACTATCTATCCGGCGGAGCCGACCATATGGACGCGCTCACGCGTTATACCGACTGCTGGCGGAGCGACTGCATCATCCGCGACCTGTATCTGCAGGCCGTGCAGCAGCACGACACCATCCACGCGGTGGTGGACGGTCGAATGGATATCCGATAAATCTGTTCTTAGGGAATCAAGTCCTGTACATGCAGGTTCTCATCGAGGTAGCGGAGCGTATCCGCTGCCTCGTATTGTGTATGGCCCAGACACAGGCTGTTGTCGCGCAGCGCACAGTCGATGCCGCTCCAGAAGAGCAGCGAGTGAAAGAGTGTCTCCATCGACACGGGCTGTTTCTTCTGCGTCGCCAGCACGCGTAGCATCGCCCGTTGGCGGTAACGGTAGTTGGCATTGGCCCAGAGGGCTACTACGCCGTGCATCTCCTGCCGTCCGTCCGTCAGGCGGATCGTGGGGTGGCCTATATACACCAGCATGGCCGGTTGGTGTACCGTGCGCAGCGAGTCGGTCAGTTGTCGCAGCAGGGTAGGCGTCTGCCGGAGCGACGCTGAGTCATGTCCGCCCTGCGTCACCAGCACGCATAGATGGCGTTGTGCCGGTTGGGCCATCGCCTCGCGGAAGGGTACGAGCAGCGCCGTGTCGGGTTGGTCCGGCTGGTAACTCATGTAGCGGCACTCGTCCGCCATCCGCATCAGCAGGTGGTCGTGGTAGCCGTAGTTGCTCAGCCATGCGCAGTAGTAACCCGCCTCGTGGAACGCTCGGATCACCGATGGCTCGTCGTAGAAAGGTGCCGTCTGCTCCGCACCGGCACGCGTCAGCGTCATCGGTACGCCTATGCCGCGCGACGGACAGAGGGTATAGGCCTGCTCAAAAACCGTCAGCAGCGTGTCGCGCATTCCCAGCGACTGCCAGTCGTCGAAGGATGTCTCTCCTATCACCACGATCAGCGTCTCTTCGGCTTTGCTGCCGTTAGGCGTCACGCCGTAGCTGAACTGCTGGCGCACCGCCTGCTTCCGTTCGATGCGGAGAGCCATGCGTGCCAGCTGCTGGTAACGATGCAGTACGCTGGTGGGACACACATAGACGGGTAGCAGCAGTGCCAGACACGCCAGGCCGGCAAAGAGCGGCACGCGCCAGCGGAGACGCACCAGGTACTCACGCTCCACGAAGTAATGAGCCAGTACGTAGTAGCCGATCCATACGGCGATGCCCGCCGCCACCAGCCAGCCGTACGGCCGATAGATGGCCTCCAGCTCCTCCGGAGCCGTCTTAATCCAGGTATAGACAGAGAGCACCGTGGTGGTCGTACCACGGGTGAACAGGTGTATCAACTCAAAAAACGAAAACGGAAATCCCAGCGATATAATATATAGGTACGCGCGCCTGTGTACGAGAAACATTGCGCAGCCGTATAGCGCCAGTGTAGCCAGCAGATAGACCAACCGCTGACCTGCTGTAGCTACGTCGCCGGCCATACATACCACCAGCAGGTTAGGCACCATCGCCAGCAGCGTCAAGGCCGCAAACACTATGATCTCTTTGGGTTTCATGGGATAGGCTAAGCCATCGTCAGTCGCACGCCGTCCTTCTCCACCTGCAGCTTGGCCGGCGAGCCGAGCCGGATGGGTAGGTTACGCTCCACGTGTCCGCAGGGGAAGTCAAACACCACCGGATAGTCGTAGTCCGCTACGGCTTCCCATATGGTCTGTTGGATGCTTCCGCCGGGCATCGACGGGTCGTCCTCACAGTCGCTGAACTGTCCGACGATCAGTCCGCCTATCTGCGCCAGCACACCGCTCAACCGCAGGTTGCGTATCATCCGGTCCACATGGTAATGCCGCTCCCCTACATCTTCTATGAGCAAGATCGGTTTGCAATCTAAAATCTCAAATCTCAAATCACAAATCGACCGAAGGTCGTAAGGAGTTCCCTGCAGTCCGTACAGCACGCTCAGGTTGCCGCCTGCTATCAGTCCTTCTGCCGTGCCTTGCCGGTTCAGCGGATGGGCGGGCAGGCTGTATTCCAGTTTTTCTCCGCGCAGCGCCGCACGCAGTGCCGACAGCACTTCGCCGTCTTCCGGCAGCGTGGCGATGTGCTTGCACATGACACCATGCACCGATGGCTGATGGCTGAGGGCTGCCACTTGGTGCAGCGCGGTGATGTCGCTGAAGCCGATGATGGGTTTCTGTATCTTCGGTACACGATCGATGATACGTTGCATGCCGTAGCCGCCGCGCGCACAGAGCACCGCATCCACGGCCGTATCCTCCAGCGCTTCCTTTAGGTCTGCCAGTCGCGCGTCGTCCGTGCCCGCAAAGCGACCGTACTTGTCCCGCGCGTGACTCCCTTCGCTTACCTCGAAGCCCCACGCACGCAAACGCGCTGCTGCTCCGTCGATAAACGATGGATCTATCACGCCCGATGGCGATACTATTCGGATATGCTTAATCAATTGTGAATTCTGAAAATTTGACTTGTCAAATAATCGTGCCCTTTAGGGCTAATAATTATGAATTCTGAATTATAAATTGTGAATTCAACTATACACTTTATATTCGATCCAGTTGACGAACCGCTTGGGCAGCAGCCGCTCGAGGAAGCAGAGCACACGGTAGCCGAAACCGCCTACGTACTGCGGTCGCGGGCTGTGGCAGGTGGCGATATGATAGAACAGTTGCGCCATCTGCTTGGGTGCCATGCCGGCCCGTTCGTCGCGTTCCATCGTGGTGATAGCTTTGTCGGCGGTGCGATAGACGTCCACGCCGGCGGCGTTCTTGCTCCGCGCATCGGTGAAACCCGTGCTCACGTCGCCGGGCATCATCACGGATACGCTGATGCCGAAGGGCCGCACCTCGTTCGCCAGCGCCAGCGCCAGTGCGTTGATAGCCGCCTTGCTGGCCGAGTAGAACGACTGGTAGGGCACACTCAGGATAGCCGCTACGGAGGAGGTGAAGATGATGCGGCCGCCTTGCTGCGCACGCAGCGTAGGCAGGATGGCCTGGATGAACCGCACCGCACCGGTGAAGTTGACATCTATCTGCCGTTCCACCTCTTGGATGTCGGCGAACTCCACGGGGCCGGATATGCCGAAGCCCGCGTTGCTGATCACGACATCTATCCGCTCAGCCTGACGCGTCACCTCCTTGACGGCCTGCCGCACGCTCTCTGCGTCACGCACATCGCACGGTATATGGATGATCTCGCCCGTAACCGGTAACCCGTCATCCGTCGCCTCTGCTCCGTGTCGGCTCAGTTCAAAGACGCGCCAGCCCCGCTCCGCAAAGAGCGAGGCTGTTGCTTTTCCTATGCCGCTGCTTCCACCTGTTATAACCAGTGTCCGCATGTCATTCTAAATTTTGAAATAATCGTTCCCCTTGGGGGATAAGAATTCTAAATTACAATTCCGGTGCTCCTTCTTCGAGGACTCGGGCAATTATACCTACTGCCTCGTCGATGATCGGCTCGGTGTGGGTAGCCATCAGCGTCGTACGCAGCAGGCACTCGCCTTCCACGCACGCCGGAGCGATGACGGGGTTCACATAGACGCCTTCCTCAAACATCTTCTTGCCGAAATACAGCGTGTCCAGTGTCTTATAGGTGAAGATGGGCACGATAGGCGTCGGCGCTTCGATGATGCGGATACCGGCGTTGATCAGTTGGCGCTGGAAGTAGTGGGCTATGTTCATCAGTCGCTGCGGACGTTCCGGGTCGAGTATCAGCTGATGCAGTGCCTCCAGGGCCGTTGCGGCCGAGCAGGGTGTGATCGACGCGGAGAAGATGAACGGACGGCTCACGTGGCGAAGCCAGTCGGCTACGCGGTGGCTCGTCAGCATACATCCGCCTATCGAAGCCAGCGATTTGGAGAAGGTCAGCATGGTGATGTCCACCTTGTCTGTCAGGCCGAAGTGGGCTGCCGTACCGCGACCGCCGGGGCCGAGCACACCAAATCCGTGTGCATCGTCCACCATCACACGCGCACCGTATTTCTCGGCCAGCGCGCAGATCTCCGGTAACTTACAGATATCGCCGCGCATGGAGAACACGCCGTCGGTGATAATGAGTTTACCGGCATTCTCCGGAATCGATTTCAACTGACGCTCCAGATCCATCATATCCGAGTGACGGTAACGCAGTACCTTCGCATAACTCAGTCGGCAGGCGTCGTAGATAGAAGCGTGGTTCTCACGGTCGTTGAGGATGTAATCATCCTTGCCGCAGATGGCAGAGATGATAGCGAGGTTCGTCTGGAAACCCGTCGAGCAGGTCATGCACTCCTCGTAACCCGTAAATTCCGCTATCTCTTTCTCCAACTGCAGGTGCAGGTCGAGCGTTCCGTTTAGGAAACGGCTACCGCTCACACCCGAACCGTATTTGTCTAATGCTTCGTGACCTGCTTTGATGACTGCTTCGTTCTCCGTGAATCCGAGGTAGTTGTTACTACCCAACATGATCACGCGGTGGTTCTCCATCTGCACTACCGGCGCCTGACGGCTTTCCAACTCATGGAAATACGGGTAGATGCCGAGCTTACGAACCTGCTTCAGCGTCTCAAAATGGTCACATTTTTCAAATAGATCCATATTAGAGGACGTTAAGTTCTTTCAAAATCGCGGTTGTCTTACGTACTGCTGCCTCACTCTCGTGCAGTTTAGCGCGCTCTTCCTCGCTGATGTTCAGCTCAAGGATCTTCTCGATACCGTTCTTGCCGATGATACACGGCACACCGATGGTGATATCCTTCATGCCGTATTCGCCTTCCAGCGCAGCCGAGCAAGGAATCATCTTCTTCTGGTTCTTGATGATGGCTTCTGCCACCGATGCAGCAGCTGCACCCGGTGCCATCCATGCACTCGTGCCCAGCAGGCCGGTCAGCGTTGCGCCGCCTACCATCGTAGCCTTCACTACTTCCTCTATCTGCTCGTCGCTCAGGAACTCGCGTACGTTCACGCCCTTATAGGTAGCATAGCTGGTCAGAGGGATCATCGTCGTGTCGCCGTGGCCGCCGATCACGAAGCCTTCTACGTCGTTGGCGTTGCACTTCAGGGCGTTGCTCAGGTTGTATTTGAAGCGTGCGCTGTCGAGTGCGCCACCCATACCGATCACGCGGTTACGCGGCAGACCCAGTGCGTGCAGCGTCAGATATGCCATCGTATCCATCGGGTTGCTTACTACTACCAGGATAGCGTCCGGGCTGTATTTCAGCACCTGGTCGCAAACGCTCTTCACGATGCCTGCGTTCACGCCGATCAGCTCCTCACGTGTCATGCCCGGCTTACGCGGCAGACCCGAGGTGATGATCACTACGTCGCTGCCTGCGGTCTTGCTGTAGTCGTTGGTCACACCCTCTACTACGGTGTCAAAACCCATCAGCTGTGCCGTTTGCATGATATCCATGGCCTTACCCTCGGCAAAACCCTCTTTGATATCAATCAGACATACTTCGTTGGCCACTTCGTTTACGGCCAGCACATTTGCGCATGTAGCACCTACGTTACCTGCGCCTACTACTGTTACTTTGCTCATTTTTTTAATCTTTTAAATATTTTATATTTACCGTTACTTACAAATTAGCATGCAAAATTACTACAAAAAAATCAAATATACAAATATTTGGCCAAAAAAATTTAATATACTTGTATAATTTTATTGTTTTGGACGAATAGTTGTTGTTTGCACGTTAGTGCGAACGTAAGTTCGGAGGATTCCTTATCTATAAGGGCGTGCCGAAATTACAATTTTAATTTATGTGCAAATTTTTCATAATTTTTTTGTATCTTTGTGCAAAAAATCGTGTTATGAACTATGGGTATATTCGCGTCTCGTCCGACAAGCAGACGGTCGAGAACCAGCGCTTTGAAATAGCGCGTTTTTGTGAGGAAAATGACATCCGCATCGACGGATGGATCGAGGAAACAGTCTCTGGAACAAAGGCTTACGACAAGCGACGGCTGGGCACCTTGCTCCGTCGTGTCCGCGAGGGCGATCTGATCGTCTGCTCCGAACTCAGCCGCCTCGGACGCAGCCTGTATATGATCATGGAGATCCTCAGCTATTGCCTCCAGCGCGGTTGTCGTATCTGGACGATCAAGGACAACTATCGGCTTGGCGAAGACATCCAGTCCAAGGTGCTCGCGTTCGCCTTCGGACTGTCGGCCGAGATCGAACGTAACCTTATTTCTCAGCGCACCCGAGAGGCGCTTGCACGCGTACGCGCCGAGGGCAAACGGCTCGGCCGTCCCGTCGGTTCGCGCTGTTCTCGCGAGACGCTTCTGCTCTATAAGCACGACGGATATATACGTCGCCAACTCAGCCAGGGCATCTCCCAGTATGCCATCTGCCGCCGCCTCCATTGCTCCCGCAGCACCCTCCGACGCTATATCGTCCGTTATATCCAACCCGCCGAAAAATAAAACATCTATCTAGTTGCTTTTGTAGCGAAAATGTTTTTTGTTTTTTTTCTAATTAATTCTGAATTGTGAAAATTTGACCCTGTCAAATAATCGTGCCCTTTAGGGCTAAGAATTCTGAAGATTTGCTTTGCAAATAATCGTGCCCTTTAGGGCTAAGAATTTTGAATTGTGAATTTTGAATTTCATACGCTGCGCTGCCTTCTGACTGCTTTTTAAAAATCTTTTTAAAAATATTTGCATATGTCAAAAATTTTTTGTACCTTTGCCGCCGGATTAGGAAAAAGTGTACGTTTTTTTATGATTTGGTGGAACGGAACGAGATAACTACCTGAGCGCATCGAGAGCGCATCGAGACTATAACGTATCCCACCCATACCTATATATACGTAGTATATATCCCGTGATTTTAAAGGATATCCAAAAAAATTTAGTAAATTTCTTATTACTTCTATTTGATAAGTCGTTTAATCATTGTTTAACTATAAAATTTTTATTATGAAACACTTAAAAACAATTTTCGCCTGTTTGCTGATGGCAGTCCTCAGCATCGGGCAAGTGTGGGCAGGGGATGAAACTGCTACTATCCAAACAACGTGTTGGGGAACTACAGCTCAAGCCTACCAAACGGACACTCGTGAATTTACCGATGAACAAGGCAACAAATGGCATGCAACTGGTTATGGAGTAACAGCTAATACAGCTGTCATTATTGGTAAAGGTGGGGCTAACTATTTAGAAACTCCTGCATTTTCTGGTAATATTTCTTCTATAGAAGTTACGTGGTCTGGAAATGCAAATTATTATTTAGCACTACAAACCACCGATGGTACCGAATTAGAAGCAAAATCCAATCCTGCCTCTCCCGGAGCAACTGAAACGTTTACTGTTTCGGGAGAATATACACAACTTCGCTTAGTTGGGCGTAGAAGTAGCGGAACGTCAAATGCTCAAGCAACGATTTCCAAAGTTGTGGTAACATATGCTGGTGGCGGTTCTGACCCTGTTGCCGTAACTGGAGTTTCGCTGAATAAAGCATCAACCTCTATTGTAGAAGGTAAGACTGAAACTTTGGTTGCAACAGTTGCTCCGAGCAACGCTTCAGACAAGAGCGTTTCTTGGTCTTCTGATGATGAAAGTGTTGCCACTGTAGATGGCGGTATTGTAACTGCTGTTGCTGCTGGTACAGCTACTATTACTGTTACTACTACGGATGGTTCGTTTACAGATGAATGCGAAGTTACTGTAACAGAAGCCCCGGCTGCTGTAAACTATGAGAAAGTAACGGCAGCTCCTTCCGATTGGTCGGGCGAATATTTGATTGTTTATGAAAACGGAGCAACTGCTTATGTGTGGACAGGTGTAGATGCTGTAAACTGTTATGCTACAGCAACCATTTCCAATGATGTTATAGCACAACCTGAAGGGACTTCGTCTGTAACAATTGCTTCTATGGAGGGAGGCTATTCTATTTTGGTAAATGGAGGCACAAATGATGGTAAGTACATTCAGAACAATGGAACAAGTAATGGAATTAAATTTGTTAATGCAGGGGTTGCTACGACGCTTACATACGAAAACAACGCTGTAACCATCACTTGTGGCGGGAAAATGTTTAGGTACAACAATGCATCGGGCAATGACCGATTCCGTTATTTTGGAAGTGCTCAACAGGTAATTCAACTTTACAAGAAAGTAGATGGCACTGCTAAACCTTCTGCTGGTTTGGCATTTGATGCAGCTCAAAAGTTGGCAAAAGTTGCTGGTACGCTGACGGCTCCCAATTTGAGCACGGCTGACGGTTTTGATGGCACAGTAACTTATGCAAGTAGCGATGAGGCTGTTGTAAAAGTAAATGCATCTACAGGTGCGATTACTGAAATCGTAGCTGCGGGTAAGGCGGTTATTACTGCTCATTCTGATGAGACTGAGAACTTCAAAGAAGGCTCTGCTTCTTATACTATCTTCGTGGCAGCGCAGGCGGGAACAGCAGAAGATCCTCTGACTGAGGCTTCCGCAAAAGCACTGATTGATTTGGGTTGCGAAATGGAAGTACATGTACATGGTACTGTCCTCGGATCTCAGGACGCAACTAAATTTACTGTTACTTTGGCAGGTGGTATGCAATTCTACAAGTTGAAAGATCTCGGTAATGTGGCTTTCGAATCAGCATACATTAAAAATGGTGACGAAGTAACCGCTGTAGGTACGTTAACAAAATATAATACTACCTATGAGTTGGCAGAAGGTTGCTACTTGACCGCATATACTGAATATACGGAGCCGTTAGTAGATATTAGCAATACTAAAGAAACTGCTTATACGGTAGCTCAGGCTTTGGCATTGGCTACAAATCCGACAAGCGATTTAACCAAAGCGGTTTATATCGCAGGTGTCGTTTATGACGTAAAGAGTTTCAATTCTACGAACGGAACTCTTGATATCTACATCAAAGATGCTGGCGAAGATAATAAGTTTGAGTTCTACAAGTGCGCGGGTATCTATGATGAAAGTCTCACAGCGTTCACTGCTGCAGACGACGTACAAGTAGGTGACGAGGTTATTGGTTATGGCGTTATGAAGTACTTCTCGGGTGGTAGCATCTGGGAGTTCGACAACACGGCTACCGGTGACTACTTGGTAGAGTTGACTCGTCCGGCGGTTGCTGTAACCGGTATTGACTTGACCGAAAGCACGGCAGAAGTGGAAGTGGGTTCTACAGTGACATTACACGCATCGGTTGTTCCGGGTAACGCAACAGATCAAGGTATCGAATGGAGTGTAACATCCGGTAGCGACAAGGCTTCTGTTGACGAGAATGGTGTAGTAACCGGTACTGCTGCTGGTGAGGCGGTTATCCGTGCTGCTTCTCACGAAGATGCTTCTATCTATGAGGAGTGCACCGTAACCGTAACAGCTGTTGATCCGACGAAACACACTGTGACATTTGATGCAACAATTGACATAAGTGACCAAGAAACATCGATTACCAAGAGCGGAATTACAATTACAGCATCTAAATTCAACAACAATGAAGAAGGCAAGTATTATTATCAATGCTATTCTGGCGCAGCAATGACTGTTAGTTCAACAGTTGGTAATATTACCAAGATTGAATTGACATGTACTACCGAAGGAACTGCAAAATATGGTCCTGGAAATTGGGATTTCACCGGCTATTCATATAGTGGCGCTAATGGTTCTTGGACAGGTTCCGCAGAGACAGTTGAATTTGGAAATGCGAGTCAACAGGTTCGTATGACCCTTATTACTGTAACTTACAAAGAAGATAATCGTGAAGCCGCTGGCTTGGCTTGGAATCCGGCAGATGACATTGAAATCACTGTTGGCGATGCCTTCTCTGCTCCTGCATTGCAGAATCCGAATAGCATCGATGCAAGCGAAATTTCTATTGAGAGTAGCAATACCTCTTTGGCAACTGTAACAGCTGGTGTGGTTTCGCTTGTAGCAGATGCAACGGGTACGGCTACCATTACTGCAACATTCGCAGGTAATGATGATTACAAACCTGCAACGATTTCGTACAACATTACCGTAAATGAGGCTGGTTTGGATAATGTAACGTTTGATTCTTCTGAAGACCACGCAGAATCTGGAGAGACGACTATAACGAAGAGCGGATTTACATTGTCATTTACATCCGGTACTATGGATGGAACTCAAGCTGAGTATCGTCTGTACAAGAGCCAAACGATGACTCTGTCTTCGACAGACTACCTTATCAAGAAGATTGAGTTTACATGTACTTCTGGTAATCCTATTACCGGTTTCGCTGATGCAACAGGTCTGGATAAGGCTAACAATGAATGGACAGGAGAATCCAATTCAGTAGAATTAACGGCATCGAACGCTCAAGTTCGTATGACTAAAATTAAAGTATTCTACGTAGAAGATACTCGTGCCGCTTCCGGTTTGGAATGGAGCACGGATGAAATTGAGATAACTCTCGGCGATCCGTTTACTCCTGCAAGTCTCGTTAACCCGAATAGCATTGACGCAAGTGCTATCACTATCGAAAGTGATAATACCGATTTGGCAGTTGTTAATGATGGTGTTGTGTCGCTCGTAGCAGATGCAACCGGTACGGCTCATATTAAAGCTATCTTTGCAGGAAATGCGACTTACAAGCCGGCAACAGTTTCGTATAAGATCACTGTTAACCCTGCTTATTCGATTAATGTTCAACCGAGTTTGAATGTTAACTTCGGTTCTGTAAATCAAAATGCTGAGGTTGCTGACAAGAGCATCACCGTAACACTTACAGGTGTAGATGCTGCGACATTAACGCTTGAAGGTACAGGCGCAAGTGCATTTACTATTTCTCCTGATGCTGCATTGACAGCAAGTGGCGATATTACCATTTCGGCAAGTTCGGCTAACATAGGTACGTTTGCAGCAACTCTTACAATCAGCGATGATGCTAATAATGCTGAATCTAAGGTTGTAAACATCTCAATTACAGTTAATGAGGTGGTTACTCCTGAAACTCCGGTTAGCACAACTTCAGAGTGGGTTCCTGCAACTGAGATTACTGATGGAATGCAAGTCCTCATCGTTGGTGAAAGGAATGAGAAAATTTATGCAGTAGGCGCTCAAACTTCCAACAACCGTACTGCTGTAGAAGGCTCTCTGTCAGAAGGCGTATTCACACCGGGTGAGAATACGATGGCATTTACCGTTGTTGCCCAAGAGGGTGGTACATATGCACTCCAAGCATCTAACGGCAAGTATCTCTATGCAGCAGGTTCTGGTTCTGGAAAGAACTTCTTGAGAAGTCAAGACGAAGTAGATGACAACGCTAAGTGGACGTTGAGTGTAAGCAGTGCTACTGCTAATGGAACCAACACTAATAATAAGTTGCAACTGAACAATAGTTCTGACATCTTCTCTTGCTATAGTAGCACGCAGAAGGCTATCCAATTCTACGTTCCGAAGCCAGCACCGGCACCGGAGTATGAGACCGTACGTTCGGGTCTTGTGATTAACCGTTACTACACTGTTTGCTTGCCGAAGAAAGTAATAGCTATCAAGGGCGCTTCATTCTGGACACTGCACAACAAGAGTCAGGATGGCGCTACAGCTTACCTCGAGGAAGAAACTAATAATCTGCCGTTCGCAGCCGGTACGCCGTTCATCATCCAAGCTACTGCTGAAAACCTGGAGGTTGTTTATGAAGGTGCTGCAACAGAAGATGCAGGTACCAACGGAGCCCTCCACGGAACATTATTTTACATGGATGCTGCTGCACTTGCTGCTGCCGGTTCGGATATTTACATGCTATTCAGCAATGAGTTGCGCCCTGTAGGCGAAAACAACCACCTCGATGCAAACCGTGCATACGTGAAATTGAACGAGTTGGATGCCGTAGCTGAAGCACCGCAGAGTGCACCGGGCAAACGCGTACGTGCTATGCCGATGCAGCCGCAAGTAGTAACGGACATTGACGCAATCAACGCTTCTGAGAAGCCGATGAAGATGATGATCAATGGTCAGATCTTCATCCTCCGCGGCGAGAAGATGTACGACACTACCGGCCGTCTAGTAAAATAACAAATGAATGAGTGAATGGTGAGGGGGACAAATTGTCCCTCCCACCAAAAACTTAAGTTCACTGTTATGGCAACAGCAAAAACAAAACGAGTTATTGTTCAACAGACACAGGCGTGAAGTTCAAGCATAAAATAACTCGAAAGAAAAACGATAACAAATAACAATTCAATTATGAAACGAAATTATATTCAACCAATTGTAGGTGCAGAAGAGTTCTTGATTAGCAATCAAGCACTTTGCACAAGCCCCGCTGCTGGTTTACCTATTAGCGGTGGTGGAGGTGGAACTCCCGAACCGATTCCTAGTGGTGGCGGGGGCGATTAATCCCATCCTCTTCGCTTTTATGCGAAACGTGTTCACAACAACCTTGCCTTTCGGTGAGGTTGTTGCGTGTTTTATGCATATTTTTCTCTTATCTCTTGCATATGTCAGAAAAAAGTAGTACTTTTGCGGCCGCAAAAGTGAAACACGCTATATGAACCTTTTGGCATCTATCATATTGGCGGTGTCCATGCTCACCGGACACCCTTTGACGGGAAAGGCAAATATGTCTGTCCTCATGCAGAATATGCGGACGGGAGAGGTCATCGACACCTACCGCCCCGATCATGTGGTGCCTCCTGCCAGTGTGATGAAGCTCCTTACCACAGGCGCGGCACTCGAACTGCTCGGGGCGGATTTCCGCTTCCCTACCACACTCGAATATAGTGCGCCCGTCGAGAACGGCGTGCTGCGCGGCAACCTCTATATCCACGGCAGCTGCGATCCCTCGCTCGGATGGAAAGGCCGAACGGCTTTTCTCGACCAGTGGGTACGTGCCATTCGCAAGGCAGGCATCACCCGCATCGAGGGTTCCGTCGTAGCCGACATGACGATACTGGATGGCGATGCGCAGAACCCCGCCTGGCTCTGCGAAGATGCGGGTAACTACTACGCACCCGGTGTATTCGGAATCAACTACTACGGCAACACCATGAATATCGTCCTCCGCAGCGGTGAGGTAGGCTCGGTGGCGGAGGTGATGAAGACCGAACCGCAGGTGGAAGATGTCATGTTTATCAATCGCGTGCGTTGTACGCAGATCACCCATGACGGCGCTTTCGTCAGCGGACTGCCCTACAGCCGCGAGCGTTACCTGAGTGGCGCGGTGCCCTCTAACCTCGGTACGTTTGGCGTCAAGGGCGATCTGCCTAATCCCGGTCTGCTCCTCGCTCGCCATCTGACCGGCCGACTGCGCGAGGCAGGTATAGCCGTCACGCGCGACGCGACCTACGAGGCGGATCATAATCCCCTCAACCCCGCACGCACGGTGCTCTATACCCATTACTCCGAACCGCTGTCCGAACTGATCAAGGAGACCAACGTCAATAGCAACAACCTCTACGCCGAAGCCCTCTTCCGCTACCTCGGTACGCTCTACTCGGTGCCCGGCACTATCCACAACAGCAGCGATCTGATCCGCGACTTCTGGCGCCGCCGCGGCGTGGATATGAGTGCGGCTATCGTGAAGGATGGCTGCGGACTGGCTCCGCAAGACGCCGTCTGCGCCAAGGCGTTCGTTCAACTGCTGCTCTATATGGCGCGCTCCAAACATGCAGAGGCATGGTTCGCCTCGCTGCCCGTCAGCGGTCTGAGCGGTACACTCAAGACCCTCTGCCCCAAGACAGAACTGGAAGGACGCATACACGCCAAGAGCGGTACCATAGCCGGAACGAAGAACTTCGCCGGCTACCTGGATATGCCTAACGGAGATAGATGGGTGTTCGCTATCCTCATCAGTTCCGCGCCATGCAAGGCACGCCGCGTACAAACAGTGATACAAGACTATCTGCTCGATGTATATCGCTCGCACCAATAGCACCAACACGCTCCTCAAAGAGCTGATAGCCCAAGGCCGTTGGCCGGCAGACGAACGCTTCATCCGTGCGGGCTACCAGACCTCCGGACGCGGACAGGCCGGCAACGGATGGGAGAGCGAGGCGGATGAGAACCTCTTGTGCTCCATACTTCTGCCGCCACGAAAGAACCTGTTTGAATTGAACGTCATTGCGAGCGTAGCGGTGCACCGTCTGGTAGAGGATCTGATTGGAGCAAACGCGATCAAGTGGCCGAACGACATCTATTGGCAAGACAAGAAGGTAGCAGGCATACTGGTAGAGAACGCCATTATTGGCAACGAAGTGCGTTACTCTATTGCCGGCATCGGACTGAATGTCAATCAGACGGAGTGGCACTCCGACGCACCCAACCCCGTCTCGCTCAAGCAGATAAGGGAGAGCTGTCAGCCATCAGCCATCGGCCGGCAGATACCCGATTTCGATCTTGGCGAACTGATGCAACGGCTCATGGAGGAGATAGACGCGCTCTTGCATGCTGACGGAGAGGACCTGTGGAACTATTACAAGGCGCATCTCTACCGCCGCGAAGGCTTCTGGCCTTTCGTCGAACGCGAAGTGAGCCTCGCCCCTACGATGAATGCCGATAGGGCCTTCAGCCGTCAGCATTCGGATGTCAGCTTCATGGCACACATCAGCGATGTACTGCCTACCGGCGAAATCCTATTAGTGGATCAAGAAGGTAAAGAACGAAAATACCACTTCAAGCAAGTGAGATACGTGGTATAAGAGATATAATTTTGAATCTTGAATTTTAAATTTTTAATTTTATGCAAAGCATAATAATCACCGGCGGTGCCGGATTTATCGGAAGTCATGTGGTACGCTTGTTTGTCAACAAGTACCCCGACTATCGTATCATCAACGTGGACAAACTGACGTACGCAGGCAACCTGGCTAACCTTAAGGATATAGAGGATAGGCCTAACTATCGCTTCGTGCGTGCAGACATATGCGATTTTGATACCATCTACGCCCTCATGCAGGAGGAGCACGTGACGGGTGTCATCCATCTGGCTGCGGAGAGTCACGTCGATCGTTCGATCAAGGATCCGTTCACCTTCGCCCGTACCAACGTCATGGGTACGCTCTCCATGCTCCAGGCCGCCAAACTCTACTGGGAGTCGCTGCCGGAGAAATACGAGGGCAAGCGTTTCTATCATATCTCGACGGACGAGGTCTATGGGGCGCTGCAGCTGACGCACCCCGAGGGTATCACCCCGCCGTTCACCACCAAGGCTTCCAGCGGCGAGCATCATCTCGCCTACGGCGAAGACTTCTTCTACGAGACGACCAAGTACAACCCTCATTCGCCCTATTCGGCCAGCAAGGCTTCGTCCGACCATTTCGTGCGTGCCTTCCATGACACCTATGGTATGCCTACCATCGTCACCAACTGCTCGAACAACTACGGCCCCTACCAGTTCCCGGAAAAACTGATTCCGCTCTTCATCAATAATATCCGTCATCGCAAACCGCTGCCCGTTTACGGCAAGGGTGAGAACGTGCGCGACTGGCTCTTCGTGGAAGATCATGCCCGCGCCATCGACCTCATCTTCCATCGCGGCACTATCGCCGAGACCTACAACATCGGCGGATTCAACGAATGGAAGAACATCGATATCATCCGTACGGTTATCAAGACCGTAGATCGTCTGCTCGGCCGTCCCGAAGGCGCTGACCTCGACCTCATCACTTTCGTCACCGACCGCGCGGGACACGATATGCGCTATGCCATCGACTCCACCAAGCTGCAGCGCGAACTGGGCTGGGAACCCAGCCTGCAGTTCGAGGAAGGCATCGAGCGCACCGTCCGCTGGTACCTCGACAACCAGGAATGGCTAGATAACATCACCTCCGGTGACTACGAGAAGTACTACGAAGAAATGTATAAAGGACGATAAAATTAAGGACGCTGAACGGCGTCCTTAATTCTTTAAACTCTAATCTCTAAACTCTAAACTATCAAAATGCGTCACGCATTTCGATAAGCCTTCGGCGTCATGCCTACGTGGCTCTTGAAGAAGCGGTTGAAGAAGGCTACATTGTCGAAACCCAGACTCAGGGCAATCTCTTTGATCTGCAGCGAAGTGATCTTTAGTTGCGACTTCGCGTCGGTCAGTATGGCCTCGATGATGATGTCGCCTGCGGTGCGGTTGCCTACCGATTTGATGGTAGAGCAGAGGTGCGGCAGCGTGATACGCAGCGCATCGGCATATTCGCTCACGTGGTGCCATTCCTGATAATGCTTCAGCACAAGATCGCAGTAGTCCTGATAGATCTCCGTCTTGCGGTCCAGCGGCTTGAGCAGATATTCGTCTTGCTCGTGTGCATGCTTGGCATAGCTGGTCTGCAGCAGGTTGAAGATATGTACCATCTTCTCGCTGTCCAGCATCGACGGACGGGTGTTCAGTGCTTTGATCATCGTATCATAGAACGAACAGAGTACCGCCGCCTGCTCATCATTCACACTGATCTTGGGCGAGTGCAGCTGCAGCGACGTGAGCGACATGCGGTTGTTCACGGTGTTCTTCTCCAGAAATTTGCTGCCGAAGACGATCCAATATACCAGCGCGTCCTCCGAGCACTCACGGATGAAGAGGAAGCTGCCCGGCTCCAGCAGCAGCACATCGTTTTGCTTGAACTCATAGTCGGTCACGTTGATCGTCGCGCGCGCGGTGCCTTGTACTACAAATGCGTACACACCGCAACTGATCTTACACGGGTATCTTCCGTATTCGTTCATCAGTTTGCCACTGGCATCACCGATCATATAGTCGCCGTACGGACAGTCAACAATAGGAATATTCTTCTCTTTCATCTTAATAATTGTACTAATTTTGCTGCAAAAGTAGTAAAAAATATTTATATACACAAAAAAAAGTGACTTTTTCGGTCACTTTTCCCTGTTTTGCATATCCAACGTAGCAACTTAGGCCATTTTATTCACCATGCGAGCCAACTTCGATTTGAGGTTAGCAGCCTTGTTGTTGTGGATGATGTTACGTTTAGCCAGCTTGTCCAGCATCGAACTTACCTTGGGCAGAGCAGCAGCTGCTGCAGCTTTGTCGGTAGCCTTACGCAGGTCGCGCACAGCGTTGCGTGCGGTCTTTGCATAATAGTGGTTGTGCTCTTTGCGTGCGGCCGTCTGGCGGATACGCTTCAAAGATGATTTGTGATTTGCCATCTTGTTTGTTGTTTTTTGCTATCAGCTTTCAGCCATCAGCCTTCAGCTTCCAGCGGTTTTAATACTATCCTTCGGCCTTGAGAGGATTAGCCTCGGGACGTGACTTTAGGGAAGGTCATTTATCTTGGGGTCCCCGAAAATTTTAATTTTTGGGGAGAGCGGGCTTGTTGCTTGCATCTTTAATCAAGCTGGGCTTGAGTTTGTGTGCAAGAAAGAAGACCGCGGTAGTAGTGCCAAGGGGAATCGAACCCCTATTGCAAGAATGAAAATCTTGAGTACTAACCGTTATACGATGGCACCCGGAGGTGTTCCCGTCAATCGGGAAAACCGGCCTCCGCCGGAAAGGGCATCACTATGCGGTCCGACGAAAAAGCGTGCAAAAGTACTGCTTTTTTTTGAATTGACCAAATTTTTTTGAAAAAAAGTTGTGTATGTGCATTTTTTTTTGTACTTTTGCGCGATATTTGCATGCTACAAGCGATGATTAGTTCTATGAAAAAGATATTTTTGTTTGTTATGCTCGCGTGCGTGAGTGCTACATGTGTGCTTGCGGACGACGTGCGCAAACCCGATCTGCTGATAGCCGACAACTCTTTCTTCGACCCGACGCGCAAGCAGAAGGTGGAGGAGCCCTATCATTTCCACGTGGAGTATCGTATCGAGGCCGGTTTCGTGCAGGGCTGGCAGCACTCGAAGAACCTCAGTTTCCCGGATATGTACCTGAATGGTGCGCGTGTGGGTGCTACGTTCACCTTTGTGCTGCCCCTACATTTCGGCCTGGAGACGGGATTACTCTATACGATCCTCACGGGCGACTATCAGCAGCATTTCCGTAGCCAGAGCGAAGAGAACACCCAGGTGGAGGTGATCCGCCATAATGTGCTCTCCCATCGTCTGACGATCCCTCTGCGCTGTTTCTACACGGTGCCCCTCTGGCGCAAACTCAATCTCTTCTTCTATACCGGTCCGCAACTGCATATAGGTCTGGTGGAGAAAGATCATATCGAGACGGATCTGAGTGATGCCACCCGCGAGTGGGTGATCGCGCAGAACATACCTGTCGAGTCGTACGACCGCATGAGCGACGAACTCTTGCGTGCCAGCATCCAGTGGGGACTCGGCGGTGGTATAGAGTGGGACCGCTATCGTCTTGAGGCAGGTTACGACTTCGGCCTCAACAACCTCGTGCGCCATCCGCGTACGCCCGGACAGCATATGTGGGAGTGGGGATGGAACATCAGTGTAAGCTTTAGACTCTAAACGATATGACCAAACGATTGTTCGCTATATTCCTTTTGACCTGTCTTGTCCTGCCTCTATGGGCGGAAGATGTGGTATATCTGACGACAGAGCAGTTCTGCCAGCGTATCTTCGACTATCGTCACAACCGCGAGTGGAAATACGAGGGCGACAAACCTTGTATCATCGATTTCTATACTACCTGGTGTGGCCCGTGCAAACGGTTGGCGCCTATCATGGACGAACTGAGCCAGACCTATTGCGGCGAAGTGGTGTTCTACAAGGCGGACACCGAGCGTGAGCGCGAACTGGCGTATATATTCAATATCAGCAGTATTCCGCAGGTGATGTATATTCCCGTTCAGGGCAAACCGATGTTGCTCAAGGGCCTCTATCCCAAGGAGGAGATAGTACGTATCATCGATGAGTTTCTGCTGGGCAAGCAATCTGCTCAATCCAAATAAGTGATCCACGATGGAAGTTGAGTTTGTTCTGCTGACCCTCTCGCTACTGTTTTTCGTGAGCATCATAGCCGACAAGATCGGCTATAAGTTCGGCGTACCGGCCCTGCTGCTGTTTCTGACGGTGGGAATGCTGTTCGGCTCGGACGGCATGAGTGCCGTCTTCGGCGGAGTAGGTGTGCGTATCGATACCGAGAGTGCGCAGGCGCTCAGTACCGTTGCGCTCTGTATCATCCTCTTCTCCGGCGGCATGGACACCCGCCTGAGCGACATCAAGTCGGTGATGGCACCGGGCGTCACGCTGGCTACGATAGGCGTACTCATCACCTGTCTGCTGACGGGCGTGACGATCTATTTCATCTTCGGTTGGCTCAATGCGGTGGCTTCGGTGTCTATCTGGATGGCGCTGCTGATAGCGGCTACTATGTCCAGTACCGACTCAGCCAGCGTGTTCTCTATCATGCGCACCCGCCATATAGGCCTCAAGCACGACCTTCGTCCGTTGCTCGAACTGGAGTCGGGTGCCAACGATCCGATGGCCTATGTGCTGACCACTACCTTCATCGGCATCGTCCTGACGACGAACGGCTTATGCGGTATTCCCGGCGAAGTGGAGGTGTTCCCTATCTTCCGTACGATCATCGTTCAGTTGGTGATGGGTACGGCACTCGGCTTTGCCTTGGGTGAGGGACTGGTGCTGCTGATGCGCCGTGTGGCGCTGGCCAACGAGGCGCTCTATCCCATCATGGTGCTGGCCGCCTGTATCTTCATCTTTGCGGCTACCTATTATCTGCAGGGTAATACGTATCTGGCGGTCTATGTGGGCGGCCTGATCATCGGCAATAATAAGTTCACGCGTAAGCGGCAGACCAAGGCCTTCTTCAACGGTCTGACTTGGCTCAGCCAGTTGGTAATGTTCCTCATGCTCGGTCTGATGGTTCATCCGGCGGAGTTGCTGCGGCTCAATGTGTGGTTGCCCTGCCTCATCATCAGTCTGGTGATGATCGGTATATCGCGACCCGCAGCCGTCTTCCTCTGTATGCATCCGTTCAAGCGCTACCATACACGCGACAAGCTGATGCTGAGCTGGGTGGGACTCAAGGGCGCTGTGCCGATTATCTTCGCCATCATGTGCAAGGCGCAAGGGGTGCCCGCTGCGGATATCATCTTCAATGTGGTCTTCCTCTGCACCATCGTTTCGCTCCTGGCGCAGGGTACCACGCTTACGCTGGTGGCCGAACGGCTCAACATGGCCACGCCGCCTGACGAAACAAAACGGCTGCTTCACTTCGACATGGACCTGCCCGATGAGATACAGTCTTCGGCACACGAGATAGCGGTGACCGAAGAGATGCTCATCAGCGGATGTAAGTTGCGCGAACTGAAGATGCCTCCACATACACTCATCATCATGGTGCGCAGGGGCGAGGATTTCTTCGTGCCTACCGGAACAAGCGAACTGCAGACGGGCGACCAACTGCTCGTCATCACCGATCATGATGCTGATGCGGCCTACCGTCAGTTGACTAACGAAGCTGAAGAGGAGGCACAATGGCGCGAAGAGATGCGGGCTAAGATGAAGGCGCGCTGGCTCAAGATGACCCGCTGGATGCAAAAGAAATAATTAATCAACTGGCATAATGGCTAAGACAACTGTTTTTCTGACCGGTGCCACCGGTACAATGGGATACGCAGGAATGATGGAGATCTTGCGTTTCCCGGATAAGTATGATCTCCGTATTCTCGCACGGCCGAGCAAGAAGAACAAGGAACTGCTTGCTCCCCTGACGGCTAACTATCCGTCGTTAACCGTCATCTGGGGCGACCTGACCAATTATGACGACATCCTCCGTGGGGTCACCGGTGCCGACATCGTGCTGCATGTGGGCGGCATGGTCTCGCCGCAGGCCGACTATCGTCCCAAGGCTACGCTCCGCACGAATATCACCGCAGCTGAGTATGTGACCAAGGCTGTGCTGGCGCAGCCGGAAGACCGTCAACCCAAGGTGGTGTATGTAGGTTCGGTAGCGCAGATGGGCGACCGTCGCGAACCGCTCCACTGGGGCCGTGCAGGTGATCCTATCTGTGTGTCTGCCTACGACCATTACGGACTGACCAAGGCACTGGCTGAACGGATCATCACCGACTCGGGCATCAAGACTTGGGCCTCGCTGCGTCAGTCGGGTATTCTCTATCCCGCTATATTGAAGAACTACGACCCCATCATGTTCCATGTGCCTATCCGTGGCGTGCTGGAGTGGGCCACCGTAGAGGACAGCGGACGCCTCTTGGAGCGTGTATGCCGCCCCGAAGTGCCGGCTGAGTTCTGGCGCAACTATTATAATATCGGTTCCGGCGCAGAGTACCGCCTGTCTAACTATGAGTTCGAGTGCCTCCTGCTGGAGTGCATCGGCTGCCCCAAACCCGAGCAGATATTCAATGCCAACTGGTTTACCACCCGCAATTTCCATGGCATGTGGTATATCGACGGCGATAAGTTGGAGAACATGCTCCACTTCCGCGCGAATGTGCCGGTCAAGGAGTATTTCGCCCGGATGGCCAAGGCAGAGTCCCTGCCCGGTGGTATCAAGTTCGCCGCCAAGACCCGTATAGCCAAACTCTTCCCACATTGCGTGAAAGCCGCGATGTGGTTTATGGCCAACAGCAAAGAGCATGGCACGCAATGGTGGATCAAGAATAATGTCACCCCGCGTATCCATGCCTACTACGGTTCACTCGAGGCCTACAAGGCTATACCCGACTGGAAGCATTTTGATGTCAGCCACAATAGCGAGACTCCGGTGATTCTCGACCATGGCTACGACGAGAAGAAGAATGTGGACGAACTGACCGATAAGGAACTGCAGAAAGCAGCTGCTTTCCGTGGCGGTAAGTATCTGGGCAACGACACATGGCAGTGCGCGCAGGGCCATACATTCCGCGCATCGCGCCGACTGATCCTCTTGGGTGGCCACTGGTGCCCCGACTGCTTCCCGTACCCGTATGCTCATGCGCCCCAGGCGCAACAGCGTCCGTGGGCTTGGGACCAGGAGGCGAAGCGTAATCCATTCTTCGCACAGCTATGGTCGCCGCTCCATGAGGCTACGGAAGATAATGTCTATGGACCCGAAGTGTTTGAGGGCTGGGAAAAGTAAGGTGTAGCGTGTAGAGATGTATTTTGACGAATTAGCATTATCGGACGAAGTGTTGGATGCATTGTGGGACATGCATTTCGATGAGTGTACCCCCGTGCAGGCAGAGACGATTCCGGTTATATTGGAGGGTCATGATGTTATATCGTGTGCGCAGACGGGCACCGGTAAGACGGCGGCGTATATATTGCCGCTATTGACGAATCTGGCCTACGACGACCATGATCCCGACAAGCTGAACGCTATCATCATGGCGCCGACGCGCGAACTGGCGCAGCAGATCGACCAGCAGATGGAGGGCTTTGGTTTCTATGTGCCCTTCTCCAGCGTAGCCATCTACGGCGGTAAGGACAACAGTGCGTGGGGCAATCAGGTGACAGGCCTGCAGAAAGGTGCTGACATCGTCATCGCTACGCCCGGCCGACTGCTGGCGCAGATGAACATATACGATGTGGATTTCTCCGGCGTCAAATATTTCATCCTCGACGAGGCCGACCGCATGTTGGATATGGGCTTCTACGACGACATCATGACGATCGTGCGGCGCTTGCCTAAGGATAGGCAAACGATCATGTTCTCCGCTACGATGCCCCCTAAGATACGTCAGATGGCCAAGGCTATCATGCATCATCCTGTAGAGGTGCAGATAGCCGTCTCCCGTCCGCCTGAGACCATCCATCAGATGTGTGCGCATCTCTACGAGGCCCAGAAACCGGGAATGGTGCAACTGATGTTGCAAGGGCGCGACCTGAAGAAAGTGATCCTCTTTGCCGGTAAGAAGCAGAAGGTAAAAGAGTTGGCGCGTACGCTGCGTACACTCAAGATAGATGCGCGAGCGATGCACAGCGATCTGGAGCAGAGCGAGCGCGACCAGGTGATGCTCGACTTCCGCAATGGGAAGGTGGGTGTGCTCGTGGCCACCGATGTCGTCTCGCGCGGTATTGACGTGACCGATGTGCCGCTGGTGATCAACTACGACGTACCGCATGATCCGGAAGATTATGTCCATCGTATCGGTCGCACTGCCAGGGCGGAAAACAGCGGCGAAGCGGTGACCTTCGTCGCTCCTGAAGATGCACGCTATTGGACGCGCATCGAGCAGTTCCTAAAGAAAGATATTGAGCGACTGCCTCTGCCCGAAGTCTTGGGCGAAGCGCCTCAGGAAGATAAATATCGCCAGCCCTCTCGTAACGGCCGTGGCTCACGCCCGGCTAAGAAGGTCTTTCGTCACAAGCGACGCTAAGGTGCAACCGAAGACGGCTGTCACCTGCATCAAGCTGCCTCTTGTCTCACATCGCTGTGCCTGTTCCTCCGAATAGACGCAGCGGATTTTTTTAGATGGATGGAGATCCAGCTTCTTCATCCGTGCCCTCACCGCCTTGGCCAGCGCATCACCCTTGACATCAAACAGCTCTGCCGTGCGTACCTGCGTCGGGTCAAGCCGCAGGGCGGCACCCATACTGCTGAATACACGTGCGCCGCGTGCGCGCGATGCGCGAATAATAAGGTCTGTCTTTTCTGCCACCGAATCGATGGCGTCGATGATATAATCGTATTCGGCCAGAGAGAAGTTAGCGGCTGTCTCGGCTGTGTAGCGCGCTTGTATAGCGATGATCTCTGCCTCCGGGTTGATGGCCAGCAGGCGTTCGCGCAGAACCTCCACCTTCGGACGTCCTAATGTGGCCGGCAGGGCAGGTAGCTGGCGATTGATATTGGAGGACTGCACGATGTCGTCGTCCACGATGGTCAGGTGGCGCAGACCGGTTCGGATCAACGCCTCGGCGCACCACGAACCAACACCGCCGATACCAAAAAGTATGACACGTTTGCTTTGCAGCAGTGCCATACTTTTTTCGCCCAAAAGGGCTGTACTTCTACTTAACATAGAAATTACATATCGTCGTGAGCGTGCAACGACTGCACATATTTCGCATGTGCCATCTTAACTCGCTTCAACTCACTCGGTTTGTCGAATTGTTGACGACGACGGAGCTCTTTTACGACACCCGTCTTATCGAATTTGCGTTTGAATTTCTTAATCGCGCGCTCGATGTTCTCACCTTCTTTTACAGGAACGATAATCATTGCATACACCTCCTTTCGTAGTACCCAGGGCCGGGATCGAACCGGCACGGTTTCCCATTGGTGTTTGAGACCAACGCGTCTACCAATTCCGCCACCTGGGCTTGCTTTTTCGCGAAAAAGCGTGCAAAAGTACTGCTTTTTTTTGAAATGACCAAATATTTTGACACTTTTTTACAAAAAAAGTATTTTTTTAACTGATATCACCCCATAAGGGCTTCTCTTGCCGAAGGATGTCCAGCTGACGCTTATAGATCCGATTGCGTTCGTCTTCCAGCAACGGATCGGCGTCCAGAATGTCTATAGCTGCCTGCCGAGCCAAGGTCAGCAACTTGCCATCCGTGGCCAGATTAGCGATATGCAGGTCAAAGGGGGTACCCGACTGCAGCGTGCCTTGCAGGTCACCGGGTCCTCGCAGTTGCAGGTCGGCCTCGGCGATGCGGAAGCCGTCGTTGGTGGCCACCATGATGTCCATCCGTTTGCGGGTCTCCGGACTGATGTCGTTGTCGGTAAGCAACAGGCAGTAACTCTGTTCGCCACCGCGGCCTACACGTCCACGCAGCTGGTGCAGCTGGCTCAGGCCGAAGCGCTCTGCATTCTGTATCATCATCACCGTCGCGTTGGGGACGTTCACACCCACCTCTATCACCGTCGTAGCCACCAGTATCTGTGTCTCGCCGCTTGCGAAACGCTGCATCTGCAAGTCTTTGTCGGCCGCACGCATCTGGCCGTGCACCATCGAGATCTTGTATTGCGGAAAGGCCTCGCATAGTTCATTGAAGCCGTTCTCCAGGTCCTGCAGGTCCATCTTCTCGTTCTCCTTGATGAGCGGATAGACGACGTATATCTGTCGTCCGCTCTCTATCTGCTTGCGCAGAAAGGCGTAGACCTGTGCGCGTCGTTGCAGGTTGTAGTGGACTGTCTGTATCGGTTTGCGTCCGGGGGGTAACTCATCGATGATGGATACCTGCAGGTCGCCATAGACGGTCATCGCCAGCGTGCGCGGGATAGGCGTCGCAGTCATGACGAGGATGTGTGGCGCCGTCCGGTTCTTGGTCCATAGCTTGGCGCGCTGTGCCACGCCGAAGCGGTGCTGCTCATCAATGATGACCAGTCCGAGGTTCTGCCATTGCACCTTGTCCTCCAGCAGCGCGTGCGTACCGATGAGGATGTGTATCGTGCCGTTCATCAGCCCGTTGTGTATAGGCACCCGGTTCTTTGGGGTAGTCGAACCGGTCAGTAGTGCCACATGCACCGCATCGCCCAGTGGCGCAAGGAAAGTCTTGAGCGTCTCATAGTGCTGGTTGGCCAGAATTTCCGTCGGTGCCATGATGCAGGTCTGATAACCGTTGTCCACCGCCAGCAGGCAGCAGAGTAGGGCCACCAGCGTCTTACCCGAACCTACATCTCCCTGTAGCAGGCGGTTCATCTGATGACCGGACTTCAGGTCGTCGTGTATCTCGTGGATGACACGTTTCTGCGCACCCGTCAGGTCGAAGGGCAATGAGCGATAGAGCGCATGAAAACGGCTTCCTACAGTAGGCATCCTGTAGCCCGGGTTCTGCTCGCGGCGCTTCATCTGCCTTAGTATCTGCAGTTGGATGTAGAACAGTTCTTCGAATTTCAGCCGTGCTCGTGCATTCTGCATCGAGAGCGTGTCGTGCGGGAAATGGACGTTGATCAGCGCATCGGTCAGCGACATCAGACGGTATTTCTTTAGGATATCCGCTCCTATCGTATCTGGTACTCCGGCTTTCAGGTCTGGCAATAGTTCAGCAATAATGCCACGCATCGCCTTCGAGTTGAGGTTGATACGCTTCATCCGGTCCGTGGTGTTGTAGTACGGTTCCAGCCCCTGCGTCATCTCCGGCGTCACCTTGCTCATCGGTGTCAACTCGGGGTGAACGAAGTTGTATATATGCTGGAAGCGGCTGGGTTTGCCGAAGAGCAGATATTTGATGCCCTTCTGCAGTTTCACATACTGCACTCCGCGGAACCAAACCAACTCGCATTGGTGCGTCCCGTCGTTGAAGGTGGCGCTCAATCGTTGCGCCTTGCCGATGCCGATGGTGTGCCACTCAGTCACCTCACCGATGATCTGCACGTAGGTGTCCTCGTCGTCCAGTTCGGCGATGCGGTAGAAGCGGCTCCGGTCGATGTATTTATACGGATATTGGCGTATCATGTCCAGCGCCGTGCGTACGCCCAGCTCTGAACGAAGAATGTCGGCACGCTTTGCGCCGACACTCTTGCAATAGGTTATATCGCGATAGGATAAATCCATTTACCGGGAAATCCTAGACAATGATCGAGACATTAACGAGACGTTTACCTGATTATTGCAGTTTGAAGTTCACAGGAACGGTGTATTTTACGCGTACAGGTTTGCCACGTTGCTGACCGGGTTTCCATTTCGGCATCGACTTGATCACGCGGATAGCCTCTTTGTCGAGCGAAGGATCACCACCCGAACGTACCACCTCTACATCCACGATCGAACCGTCACGGTTAACCACGAACTGGCAGATAACACGACCTTGAATACCGTTCTCTTGGGCGATAACCGGATACTTCACGTTCTCGCTCAGGTATTTGAACAGCGCCTGCTGGCCACCCGGGAATTCCGGCATCTTCTCTACTACGACGAAGACCACTTCTTCTTCCTCTTCTTCTACCGGAGCCTCTACCGGAGCGGCGATGACGACTTCGCTTTCCTTGTCATCCTCGGTGTTCACCTCGATAGACTCTACTTCCTTGTCATCCTCTACGACGTTCAGTACTTCTACTTCCTGTACTTGAGGAGGTGGGGGCGGGGGAGGCGTCTCCTGGCTGGTCTGCTGGATCTCCACCTCTTCCTCAAAGAGGAACTCGGTGTCGCTCACCTCATACTTCGTGACCTCACGCTCCGTCCACTCCAGCGCTACGTAGCATAGACTGAGGACGAAGACAAAACCCATGAGAACATATACAATCTTGCTGCTCTCCAGGCTGGCTTGTTCAGATTTCTTTAATTGCATATCTTGTGTTTTTTAGGTCTGTTTAGATGGCCTTTACGCCACTATAGTTCCAAATCGGCTGCAAAGTTACAACAAAAATTGGATATATGCAAATTTTTTTGCATTTTTTTTGCGTAACGCGACACTTATTCGGGTTGGTACTCGCCATTCACTTTATAGGGCTCCAAGTGGATGGTGACAAGGGTCTCTTGTCCGAAATGCTCACGCAACCGTTGCTCCAGAAGCATGGAATGCCGATGTGCTTCGTATAGCGAGGTGTCGCCGCTCATGCGTAGATGCATGTCGATCGAGTACACACTCCCGACGCGACGTGTACGCAGCTTGTGCAGTTCACTCATCTCTGTGTCCTGCGCCACGATGTCGCGAATCTGTTGCTCCACTTCTTCGGGCAACCGTTTTTCCATCAGATCTTCTACGGCCTCGTAGAGCAGTTTGGCCGCTGCTATGAGGATGAACAGGCTGACGAGCACCGCAGCAATAGGGTCGAGTATGGCCCAGCGTCCGCCGAAGAGCAATGCTCCGCCGATACCGATGGCTGTGGCTACGGAGGACAGTGCGTCGGTGCGGTGATGCCATGCGTTTGCCTCCAATGCCGACGAATCGACGCGACGTGCTACGCGCATCGTCAGTTGGTAGATCAACTCTTTGGATGCAATGCTGATGAGGGCGGCCCATAGGGCGATACGTCCGGGCATGGTCAGCTCCTCTCCGCGCAGTGCTGCGATGATTTTCTCTACGCCTTCCAGCATCAGCACACCGCCGGCAACCAGTAATGCCATGGCCACAATGGTAGTGGCCAGTGTTTCGTATTTGCCGTGTCCGTAAGGGTGTTTTTGGTCAGCAGGACGACTGCTGATACGCACAAAGAGCAGTACCACAAAATCGGTGAGCAGGTCGCTGAGCGAATGTACCGCGTCGGCGATCATTGCAGCCGAACAACCCATGATGCCGGCAACGAACTTAAGTGCCGTCAGGGCTACATTGACTACACTGCCCCAGAGAGTAATGTGGACAATCTCTTTCTCCCTACTCATATCACCATAAGAAGAAATACATGACGATCAATGCCAAGATGATCATCGTCGCACCGATATTAAATACCCTGTCGGTACGGAAGAGCGAGAGGTCGATGTCCACCGCTTGCGGGTCCTGCACTTTGTCCTTCGCGTTCGAACGCAGATAGACGCTGAGCACCAGCATCATCGTGGCCAGGAAGAAGATGGCCTCTACACCATACAGACGAAGTGTATCTACCCGATAGCCGATGAAGCCAAATGCGGCACATGCCAGTGCGACTACGAAGAAGATGCGCGACCAGATCAGCTGGGTGCGGATCGTTGCTGCATCCTGTGTCTTGGCAGGTATGGCTTTCTTCGACAGCAAGGAGATGCTGATGAAGAGTACTGCCAGACAAGCAAATACATATCCCATGCGCAGCAGGAACGGCACGTCGGGCATCATAAACTTAAATAGGATAGAGAAGACGAACGTACCGATAGCGGTCACCACGGCAGCCAGGCTGCTGGCGCGTTTCCATAGCAGTCCCAGACCGAAGATCACCACTACACCCGGGAAGACAAAACCCGAATATTCCTGGATCACCTGGAAGGCCTGATCGGCACCGCCCATGATCGGATATACGGCGATGAGAGCCAGCAGCAACGCACTGATAGAAGTGAGACGGCCTACATTCACCAGTCGTTTCTCCGATGCCTGCGGGTTGATCAGCTGCTTGTAGATGTCCATTGTGAAGATGGTGGAGGTGGAGTTGAACATCGATGCCAGCGACGAGATGACTGCTGCGGCCAGTGCGGCAAACGACAATCCCTTCACCACTACAGGTGTGAAGTTGCGAATCAGGAAGGGATAAGCATCGTCCGAACGGGCAATCGTACCACTCAGCAAGTCACTCAGTTGTTCGTAAACGGGAACACCGTTGTACGTGCCGTTGATGATATAGAATGCGCATACTCCGGGGATGCAGACAATAAACGGAATCAGCAATTTGAGCGCCGCGGCAAAGAGCATACCCTTTTTCGCTTCATTTAGGTTCTTAGCCGCAAGGCCCTTCTGGATAATATACTGGTTGAAACCCCAATAACCGATGTTGGATATCCATAGAGCTCCCACGATCACTACGATACCGGGGATGTCGAAATACGGGTCATCCACGATGTTGGCGATGGCATCATTGCGTGAGACGATCAGGTGGAAATGACGGTCTCCTTCTATCGTACCCAGATGCGAGTATATCTCCGCGAAGGCACCGAAGGCTCCGCCCTCAATATGCAGGGCGTCACCGATGACGTTGAGTGCGGCAAAAGCCGTGATAAGACCGCCGCCTACAAGGAATGTGACTTGCATCACATCCGTCCATGCCACCGAGGCCAAACCGCCATAGATAGAATAGGTACCGGCCACCAGGAAGAGAATCAGGATGATGGTGAGAGTGGTAAAGTCAACGTTCATACCCAGCAACACACCATTGACAGCAGGCAGGCCGAGAATCATCTTAATGGCCAAGGCACCTAACCACGCCACGGAGGTGAGGTTGATAAACACATAAAGGAACAGCCAGAAGATGGAGAAAGCCAGTCCTACACCCCAGTTATAACGCTCGCGCAGGAACTGCGGGATAGTGAATATCTTCCGCTCAATCATCACCGGCAGCAGGAACTTCGCTACGATGATCAGCGTCAGGGCTGCCATCAGTTCGTAGGCCGCCATCGCAATGCCCGATCGATAAGCCGAACCCGACATGCCGATAAACTGTTCGGCTGAGATATTGGCCGCAATCAGCGACGCACCTACGGCCCACCAAGTCAGCGTGTTACCCGCCAGGAAATAATCGGTGGAGGATTTCTCTTGTCCCTTCTTGCCGCGCGACAGGAATAATCCCATGCCGACCAGAACGACGATGTACAAACCGAATACCAGGTAATCCGCCAGGGCGAATCCGTTGTTGCTCAAAGCATATAAAATGGAATTCATATAGATGGGGTATTAAAAAAGTTCATCTCCGGCTTCATCCTGATCTGCGATATCGTCTATGATGCTGCTACGCACCAGAATCATCATCTGGATTACGATGGCAGGCAGGATAACGGCAATATTGGGATAGATGGTGGGGTAATACTCCCCGACGATGCGAATGACATAATATAGAAACAGCGCATAATAAGCCGAAGCTATGCCGATCGTAATACCTGTCAGTCGGAGTCGCCAGCGTCTGCTGAAGAAACAGAGAAGCACGAGCAAACAACTCACCCAAAGCGCTGTATAACAGATCCATAAGCCGTTTACGGAAAGCGTAGAATCGATAGTGACAACACCGGATTTCAGGTCGGTCAGCACTACCTGAAACAGATGTTGGTCCATCATATAACTACGATCGTACACAATACCTCGGTCGGCCATAAAGGATAATGCCGGCAGATGGTCAAGCAGAAGGGTTGCAACTATTGCTACTAAGATATAGATGAAACGTTTCTTCATTTCAAGCCGTATTTCACAAAATTCGGACAAAGGTACTACAAATCTTGCATATTTGCAAATTTTTTATGAAAAAACACAACAAATTAGTTATTTTCTTGCATATATGCAAATTTCTTTGTATCTTTGCAGCCGGATTATGATTGAACCCAAACAAAACACATTCTATAGTATGAAACACACACTGATTTTTGGCGTAGCGCTGATGCTGGCTATGACCACGGCGCTCAACGCGCAAGAGAAAGTGCCGGTTCAACCGACCGCAGAGGAGAATAACGTGCAGTATGTACGTTGTATCGCTTTCTACAACTTGGAGAACCTCTTCGACACCATTCACGATGAGGGGAAGAACGACTATGAGTACCTGCCGGACGGCGGTAACAAGTGGACGGCCTACAAGTATGAGAATAAAGTGAAGAACATGGCGCGTGCCGTCGCAGCTCTTGGTACCGATTACGACCAGCGTGGTGCCGCTTGCATCGGCGTTGCCGAGGTGGAGAATATCGGTTGTCTCTACGACCTTTGCGCTATGGCAAACAAGGAGTACGGCCGTCGTCTAAAGCCCATCCTCATCGAGGGCCCGGACCGTCGTGGCGTGGATGTAGGATTCCTCTACGATTCAGTGATGTTCAAGCCTTCTAAGGTAAACGGTTTTGAACTCAAGGCTCATTATGCTGACGGAGGTGTAATCAAGACACGTCTGCAACTCTGTGTGTCTGGTTATCTGATGGGTGATGGCACCCCGGAGAAGATACATGTCATCGTCAACCACTGGCCGAGCCGTTATGGTGGCGAGTTGTCCAGCCGTCCCGGTCGTGACACCGCAGCTATGCTCGTGAAGTCGATTTGCGACTCGATCTATCTAAAAGAGCCGAAAGCCAAGATTATCATTATGGGTGACCTCAACGATGATCCGTTCAACCATAGTTGCAAGGATGTGCTCAAGGCACGCAAACATCGTGAGGAAGTTGAGCCGCAGGGTTATTTCAATACTATGTGGCAGATGCTCGATCGCGGTATTGGTTCGCTGGCTTACAACGGCAGTTGGAACTTGTTCGACCAGATCATCATCAATGAGCCGCTGTTGAATGCCAAACTGATTGACGGTAAGTGGACCTATTGGAAGGCGCAGATCTTCAACAAACCTTTCCTGACCGTACAAGAGGGCAAGGATAAGGGTACTCCGTTCCGTACCACCAAAGGTGGTGTATGGCAGAACGGTTATGGCGACCACTATCCTACAATGATTTATCTCATCCGCAAGAAATAATGCAACTCAATCGCAATACTACGCCAGTCAAGATGCGCAACTACGGGCGCATCGTGCAGGACATGATACGCTATGCTGCTACCTTGCCGGATGAGCGTGAGCGTGCAGCGATGGAGGCATATATCGCCCTCTGTATGAGGCAGCGCAACCTGTTGTGGAACCGTGATCAAGAGTCCGGGTTCAGCCGCGTTCGCGAAGACATCATCCGCCTTTCCGACGGACTTCTGCGTTGCGACTCACCTGTGTTTCAGCAATTGATGGCACAGAGCAATCCTGCGGCAGGAATAGCCTCGAAGAAAAAGAAAAAATAGCAATCTATCCGCGTCATGGAGGAAACAAATCAGTATAAGGTGTTTGCCGGTTCAAAGGGCGAGGCCTTGGCTCAACGTATCTGTGAGAAGCTGGGCTGCCAACTCGGCAAACTGCATATCGACCGTTTTTCTGACGGAGAGTTCTGTACCTATTTTGAGGAGTCGGTTCGTGGACAATCGGTTTATCTGGTACAAGCTACATGCCCCAGCAGCGACAACCTCATGGAGTTGCTCCTGATGATTGATGCCGCCAAGCGTGCCAGTGCCTACAAGGTCATCGCTGTCATCCCGTATTTCGGTTGGGCGCGCCAGGATCGTAAGGACAAGCCGCGTGTGTCTATTGGTGCCAAACTGGTGGCGAACATGTTGCAGACGGCCGGAGCTGATCGTGTCATCACGGTCGACTTGCATGCCGACCAGATTCAGGGCTTCTTTGATATCCCCGTTGATCACGTCTACGGATCCAATGTACTGGCACCCTATATTGCCAGCCTCAACCTGAAGAAACTGATTGTCGCGTCGCCGGATATAGGAGGTTCCAAACGTGCATCTTACTTCGCCAAGAAGCTGCATAGCATGACGGATCGCGAGGTGCCGATGGTCATCTGCTATAAGAATAGGCCGGACTTCAACAAGGTATCCGAGATACGCGTACTGGGCGACGTGTATGGCAAGGATGTCGTGATTGTAGATGACATAGCGGATACTGCAGGTACGCTCTGCAAGGCGGCAGAAGTGATGACCAATGCCGGAGCCAAGAGTGTGCGTGCAGTGGTAACCCATGGAGTACTCAGCGGTAATGCCATGGAGAATATTGAGAACAGTACGTTGGAGGAACTGGTTTGCACCGATTCTATTCCAAAGGATGTGCATTGCGCTAAGATACATGTGGAGAGTCTGGCAGGGCCTATTGCGCAGACCATCCGTGCCATCCAGAGCCATACCAGCGTCAGCGAAATGAACGTCAAATGATATTGAATAAAAAGAATCTGTTTATGCTAGGCTGTCTGGTTATGCTGGTCGGCCTAGTTTCTTGTAATAAGAAAGCGCCAATGGTGGATCGGCCGGCTTTCTCGTCCGACAGCGCATATGTCTTCATAGAACGCCAGATGGCATTTGGTCCGCGAGTACCCAACAGTGCGGCGCACATGCAGTGTGCGGTATGGCTGATCGAGCAGTTGCGTGGCTATGGGGCGGAAGTGGAGTTGCAGAAAGGGTATATGCCCGACTATCGCGGTAATATGCAGCAGATATATAATATCATCGGCCATTTTGCTGCGGCAGACTCTAGCGCGCGCCCGCGTATTCTTTTAGGTGCACACTACGACACACGCCCATGGTGTGACGAAGAACCGCAGTACGCCGATCGCTACTACAATGTGCCTGGAGCCAACGATGGTGCCAGCGGAGTAGGTGTACTGCTGGAAGTGGCCCGTCAACTCTCGCTTCGCGAACGCCGCACACCGGTGGATATCATCTTCTTTGATTGCGAAGATGGCGGTACACCGCGCTTCTATACCGGAGAGGAACGTGAAGACACCTGGTGTCTGGGGTCACAACTATGGGCAACTAATCATGTGCAGAAGGCCGGACCCGCTTACCAATTCGGTATCATCCTCGACATGGTGGGGGCACCCGATGCCAGTTTTCCCAAGGAGATGTTCTCCACTCAGTATGCTGCCAACTATCAGCAGCAGATCTGGCGAATGGCCGAACAACTCGGTTATGGCGCGATGTTCACCACGCAGCAATCGTATCCTATCACGGACGATCACTATTATATCAATACGCTGGCGGGTATTCCGTGCGTGGATATCATCCATTACGACATCCGTAATGCCACCGGTTTTCCGACTTGGTGGCATACACGCCAGGACGACATGAGAAATATCTCCCGCTCTACACTACAGGCCGTAGGCGAGGTGGTGATGTCGCAACTCTAAGAATGGCGGATGATATAATAGGGAATACCTAACTCCCGAATCTCTTTTTCGTAACGATTGAACAGTTCCTGCCGAATGGCATCTGAACCGTTCGATCGTGCTGCGTCAGCTTGCCATGGGATATCCGGCAGACAGAGCAGATACAAGTCCATCGGATATGTCCGTATAGCTGTTTCCAGCCACTCGGGTACGCTTTGGAAAGCATAGTCAAACCACACTTTCGTTATAATCAGTTCGGTGTCGAAGATCCATAATTCTTCGGCTGCTTCTGCCAATTCGTCTATTTGCTTTTGGGCTATTCGGCAGAGCTCATCCCAACTGACCTCCGTTGTTCCTTTCTGCTCGACAAACGTACGTGCATATTCCGGCACAAATTTCCCGCCCAGGCGCGTAGCTATCGCCTGGGCCAGTGTGCTCTTGCCTGTCGATTCCGGACCGATAATGCCTATTCTCATCGTGTCAGCATCAGTTTGATGTTCAGACCGACATTATCTGCCTTGATGGGATAACTGTTGGACATGAGCGGCGTAGTACCCTGATGGTCGTAGAAGAGCTGCAGGTTGATCTTCTGGCTCAGCACATAGTCTGCCGAGATCTTAATGGTGAAGACCTTGTTACCCGACGAAGCCTGCGATATGTTGGCAGCCTGATCTTCCGGACGTGATGAGGGCGGTATCTTGCGAAGTAGCATCTTCACGTCTTTGTAGGAGATATCCAGTTGCAGTTTCAGGTCGTTGCTTACTTTCTTCTGTCCGCCGTCTTTCTTCTTGGCAATGAAGCTGAGGTTCTTGACGGTATAGCCTGCTCCGAGTACAAACTCGTTGGTGTGTCCTTCCGTCAGTTGCACACTCGTTATGTTGAGCGCCAAGTTACGTTGTTTGCGATACTCTGCCTTGAAGGAGAGCGAGTTCTTCATCGTCATGTTCAGACCTATCAGCGGTGCGAAGGCTTCCGTCAGGGTGACGTTGCTGATGTCGTACGCCGAACTCGGCATCGGCTTGTCGGGGTTGGTCACGTCGCGTACGAAACCTATTTGTTTGTTGTTGCCGTCTGCACCTACCCAGGTGGAGTAACTGCCGAACGAACCGATGGCATACTTACATGTATAGGCATGAGTCAGCGTGACAGACTTGAAGTGATCGCGCATCCATGGGAGACGACCCAGACCGTCATAGGTGATCGACCAGTTAGGTATGATCTGCAGCAGTCCCAGGAACGGGTTCATGCTGATGCTGTAGATATCGCGTCCCGTATATGCCGCCAGGAAGGCCGGCACAAGTATGTCGGATGAGCTGCGGCTGACTTGGCCGTGCTTGTTCGGGTCGTAGACGGTACCTTCGGGTATGTTACTCAAGAATCCCTTGGACGGCAGTATGATGCCGGTGTACTGACCCTGCACACGATCACGCATGATATCAATGTACTCCAGGAAGCGATCGTAAGCTGAGTTGGAGAAATTCTCCTCCTGGCTACCTACGCGACTGAAAAGCGTAGCGAGTCCGCACTGGGTGATATTGAACGAACCCGTCATGGTTTCCTGCAGGTAATCATAACTGTAGATGATCGAGGTCGACTGCGCGTAGTAGCGTTTGCCGTTCAGTTGTACTTTCAGTCCCGGCAGGGGTTCCAGTGTCAGTTTGATATCCAGATCGGAGGTATGGGCCTTGGTGGCCGGTTGGATGATCGTCGTATCGCCGGATAGCCAGCCGCGCTCTTTGGCGCGTTCTACCATGTTATCCGGGATGAAGCCGAAGGCGAAGTCGAAGCCCGGCGCATATGAACCGTTCACTTTCCTTTGTCCCATGAAGCCTGCTTCGGGTGCGAAGCCCGGTAGCGTCATTGAGTTCGTCTCGCGGTAGGTTACTTGCACGCGTCGCAACATCGTACCTACATAAGCGAACATGTCGCCGGTTATCTGTGCCGGAGTGCGCTCGTTGGGATCACGGGTAGCCACGGTGATGGTGGCTTTTTCGCAGTTGGCCTTCGGTGTGACAGTCACCTTGGTGTTGCCGTTCGCTTTGAACGATACGGGGATGACTTTACCGGTAGAGTCGGCCACGGTGACGCGGATCAACTCGCTGTTCAGGCGGTGGGTGAGTTCTACGGCCTCGCCTTGATGCAGGGCGATTGTCTGAGTGTAGGTCTTCGGTTTGAACTGTCGGCGCGAACCCCGTCCGCCGTAGATGGAAGTTATCTGTTTCCAGTATTTGGATCGGCCGTACCAGGTCTCCAGGTTGATGCCTCCGTCCACCTGCCAGGTCTGGGTGCTGCTGACGGTGTTACCGCGGTCTTCGCCGTTGGAGCTCGCCGCGGTACGGTTCCAGTTGTAGTTGGCGTTATACGATGCGTTGGCACTCAGTGCATCCAAGTACGGCACACGGTTGAACGGTACGTTCCAGCTGGCGGTGAACACCTGTTGGTAACTATACGGTCGGCCGAAGTGTGCCAGCGAACGCTTGATAGTGTCTTTCCATGCCTCGTATTTTTCGTGGTTGAACTCCGGATCGAAATACTTGCCGTTCAGTATCTCAGGCGTGTACTTACCCTCGTCGATGATAGCGTTCATAGCCGACTGGAATGAGAACTTCATGTTCTTGGTTAGGTCGTATTTGATATCGACTTGCCGATCCCATGTGAAGTCCTTGCTATAGGTCAGATCCATCGCCTCACTTGACGCACCCGCCAGATCGCGCATCTTCATGTGACTGAACGTACGGTGCATATTGGTGCGGAAAGCCCACGACTGCGGCAGGTAGTAGAAGTTCATCTCCTTGAGCAGTTTCACTTTCTGAACTTTCTGTACCTTTGCGAACGGTTCCCACGGCTTGGGGTTGAAATTGTATGTATACTGGAACGAACCCTTATGATCGGTAGTATAGTTGGTCTCCATCTCCGGCGAACGCTCCGACTGCTTGTTGAACGATGCCGAGATAGAGAAGTTAGCCGGATCGACGCAGAGGTCTCGCTTCTTGGTGTAGTGGTGGTCGAGTTTCATGTTCGTCACGGAGAACGAAGTGGACTCCTGGACCGTGTTCGCCATCGCTTTGATGGAGTCTTTCTCATGCTTGGTGTCGTAGGTACTGAGGGTCTCCGACAATTTGATATCCGTATCCAGCGGGTCGTATTCCGGACTGGTTGTCTCTTTGCTGTAGGCTACGTACACAGGTATCTGCAGTTTGGCCTGTTCGGGGAACAGACGTCCTACTTCCATCGCGGCACTGACACTCATCTGATAGAAGTTATCCATATTGCGATCCAGCACGTTCGATTCGATTGAACCGTACCCCGCTGTCTCCAGTCGTCCGGCCACATTAACTTGCGCGATATCGCTGATGCCCAGCGCTACGTTCGCCATCGCAGCCACACCGCCCTTCTCGTTAAACTGACTCAGGCGCAACTCGTTGACCCATACTTCGCCGCTGGCTTCGTGCTGACCGTTGTTGCGCACACCGATCATAATCGAGGCTACGTCTTCCAGGGTCGGGTTGCCGAGCACGGTAATCTTATTCTGCGGCTTGCCGGAGTCCTCGTCATAGATGACGTAAGGGATGGTGTTGCTCACACCCGGATTACCGCTGTTGCGGGCTTTATTGCGGGCTGTCTTCGCCTTGGTAAATACGGATAGTGCGAAGTCGAACATGTTCTCCTCAGGCCATACCTTCAGTCGGTCGGCTTCGTTGTTGTTGTTATATTGTCCGGGCTGCGTCAGTTGCAGCGGGATCTCATATTCGTAGTAGTTGTTCTTCAAGTCTGAACCCAGACGGATGAAGCACGTGAGGTCGCCGTCTTTCAGTCGCGGATCTACGGCAGTCATCTGTTCGGCATGGACGAACATCTGCAGTTTCTTGTATTGTCGCATGTCGTAGCCCGTGTTCTTGTACATCGCGCGAGCATCGTGCGGACTCAGGTTCATCACGCGCATCACCATCGCTTGTTCGTTCTGCGCAATCAGCTGTGCCTGACCCGGGTCGGTCTGTCGGCTCACACCCGGCGGCAGCACATAGTTGACAGGAGTACGTGTACTGTTCTCTTCGATGTTGACAGTCTGCACATTGATAGATGCACCTGTGTTGACAGCTGTGCCTATCGGAGCCAAGTCGCGCGTGTACTGACGCCATTCCCCGCGAACGAGGTCGAGTGTAGCCAGACGCAGGTGTGTCTCGTGAGAACAGCCGGTCATGTAGATACGCATGAAGCGGATTGACTTCCAGTTGCGGATAGAACCGATCTTCTGCACATTGGCGCTGTCGCCGCGCAGTGGAATCTTGAATTGATACCAGGTCACCTCTTCTGTTTGGCCGTTGATAAGCGTCACTTTCGACACCTTCTTCTCGGTGATGTTCTGCTTGCCTACGTCCAGGAGGTCGGGTCGCAAGAGAATACGATACTGATAGTATTTCTCGTATTCGTTGAGGGTGTTGTCTTGGTTGATATCTTCTATATCCGGAATCATTGTGGCGGCCGTACCGTAACTCTCCGTCTGCTGCTCTGTGGCGGGCGAGTTGCCCTCCGTACCGTTGTAGTGCTTGTAGCGATTCAGGATAGTTGTTTCCTCTTCGTCGAAGTCCGAGCCGCGGTAATAATGATAGTTATCGCCGGCGGGATCGTTACGCGGCGAGAAGCGATCGTCAGCCCAGCTGTTCCATACGGTAGGTGTCACTTTGCCCTGCAGTTCGTTGAGGTATTGGCTGTAGGCGGGCCAACTCATCTCCTGCTCGGTGCTCAGGCCGTTCAGACCCACGTCTTGTTTGGCACGTGAACCGCCCTCGTTGCTGAAGGCGACGGTGGTGGAGGTGGTTCGTGGTACGTATCCCCAGATGGTACTATCCACGCGACCCTTGTCGTTGTCGGATATAGGCAGGCCGTGCTCAAAGGCTTTTTTGCCGTCGCGCAGGATGTCTTCACTCACGTCACCCAGGTTGATATACATCTCGCCCTCATATCCGTCGGGGTTGGTGTGACGCGGATCCATCAGCCAGAACTCGATATACTCGATGTTGGCTTTCTCAAAATCCGTGTTATCCAGGCGGCGCATCATACCACCCCAGCGTTTCTTCGGGTTGGTCATCTTACCGTCGGTTCCTATCTCGCTGGAACTGATGTTATATTGTCCGCGCTCTTCGGGATAGAATGACAGGTTGAGTATGGACAGTTTGGTATCTACGTTGGTGGCCTCTTGACGGTTGGGATATATCTCGTCCTGATAGACGATACGCGTGCGGTGGTCACTCATCGCATTGGGGTCATTCTTGATATACGCCGGTGTGTTCGACTGCGGGTAACCGAAGATAGGATCCACCGTGTACCAGCTCAACAGGGCTCGGTTCTTGTTATAATCGATCTTGTTGATCTGATTCGACTCTTCGAATACTTTCGGTGTAGAGGCAAGGAACCAGTAGCTGGGATAGTGCACGTCGATGTTGGTAGTGGTGTTCTCAAAGTCATCGATATACGCCGTACCTGCTGCACCCACGTCACGTGTGTGACCCGGGATCAGGTGAGCAAATTCCGCATTGATCTGGAACGTAGACGGGGCGGTGGCAGTCATCCATGGAATCTTGTCGATTGCGTTGGTCAGCCATTGCATCTCTGTCTTCCAGCTACCGTTAATACCCCATATGGTGTTAGCCAGCGGCTCCGAACCTGTGGTTACTTTGGTCGTCAGCGGTCGTTCACGCATGTGCATGATCGTTCCGCCCAGAATCAGGTCTTTGGTGAATTCGTATTCGATATGTGCGCCGAAGAGGCTCTTGCGCTGCATCGAGAACGTACTTTGGTTCTCCAACTTGACATCCACGTTCGCACCCGACTCCAGGATCGACTGATTCAATATCGTCACCGTACCCATGGTGTAGTCCACGGTATAATCCACGTTCTCGATCAAGGTGGCACCGCCGGCTGTGACGGTGACGCTGCCTCGCGGTACGTTCATCGCATTCAGGCGTATCTCACTGCCGTTCGTGCCCTTGTATTTACCCGTTAGGCGGAACTTGTTCTTCTCGCTCAATTCTTGCGCTACCACCAGCGTTGAGTCGTACAACTCCGGATAACAGTATTTCTTGATCAGCGTCGAGTCGTCGCCAAACAGTGAGGCAAGATGTTCGCCGAAGGGTTCCAGTTCAGGGAAGATGATCTTGCCGCTGGAGGAATAGACAGTCAGGCCCTCTATCCAGTCGAAGCGTCCGTCGGGATTGGCGTTGTGCATTTGGTCCAATCGGTCGAGGTTCATCACACGCAGCAGTTGCTTGCCGCTGATGGGTCCTTCGCTGATATATTGCACGTCCGTACCTACCGAGTCGTTGCGGTAGGTCACGTAGAGTTCGAATTTCTCTTGGTTTACACTGGTGGCACCGAGTGCGTAGATGTTTTTCATCATCAGGTCCCATGTGCCGTAACTGAACTCTGCCTTCTTCCGACCGATCATCTTGCCGTTGATGATCTGTTGTCTTCTCTCTTGCTCTCGTGCAGTGGTGGGGTCGTTGGGTGCGTTGCCGCTACTCTTGATCATCTTCAGCGCTAAGGCGTTGGGGGCTCGTAGTTCGTCATTACCGTCTGTAGAGAACTCACCGACTTGATAGACACGACCGTTATAGGTATATTCATATGCCACCGCCAGCACCTCGTCCTGGTTGAGCGCACTCTTGAGAGATATATAGCCCAACGCACTGTTGAGCGTATATTCGCTGCTGGTCAGCAGTCGTGCCGACTCTATCTTCTCATAGTCAATGCCGCCCTGAAGTGAATCAGGGGGAGCGGAATAATCCCTTACCGCTTCAAGAGCAATGCTGGTTTGATCTATTTTTCGGAAGTCCGGAGCATCACGGCGAAGAGTTGCATAAAGATCGTTTGTGTTGTTGTCAGGCGGAGTGTTTATGACACCGCCCCAGTTCATGCGTGAGTGCTCTTTCCTCTCACCCAGATCCGCGAAGGCTACGATGTTACGTGCCTGGTCGTAGGTGCCGCGTTTATTGGTCACCCATACCTCAATCTTATTGATCTGCACGCCACTGGCCACGTACGGCACACTGGCCATCGCTGCTTCGTATTTCTCGCGGAAGAAATGGCTGAGGAAGAAATGACGGTTCTCGTCGTAGTTGTCACCACTAATGTCATAGCGTGTCAACTGCGCACCACCCTTACTGCTCACCGTTTGTGCACTACTGTTCTGCTGACTCACCAGGGCTTGGATCTTCAGTTTGCCGAACTTCAGGTTGGTCTTGATACCGAACAGCGCCTTGCTGCCGCGGATGAGCGAACTGGGCAGATCCATCGTCACGTTACCAGCCTCCAGACTTTGGATGATGTCATCCTCCTCACCTTTATAACTGAGTTTGAGGTTGGTCTGGTCAAACGAGAAACTGGCCTCGGTGTTGTAACTGAGGTTGAAGTTGAGTTTCTGACCTACCTTACCTTGTATGCTGGCTTGTATCTTCTCGTCGAAGTCGAAGATATTGTTGTTTCTTGCACGCGGAGTGAGCGAAGGGTTGGCGATGTATTGATGTTTGAATCCGAAGAGCAGTTCGGCCGACCCTTGCATCTTCAGTTGTACACCGCCGGGACCGAACACTTTGTCCGCCGGACCGATGTTGAACTTCATGTCAGTGATGTCGAACTTCTTCTCGTTGTTATGTTCCACCTCGCCTATTTTCTGTTGCCAGTAGCGCTGCATCAGTTGCCGTTCGGCGTACTGGTTATACTCCTCTTGCGTGAGCATATATGGGGTGGAGATGTCGGTGTCGCCTATCTTCGTACGGATGATATAGAAGCCGCCATCCGGATCATATTCCACGCTGGTGGTCACGTTGTCCGGATCTTTGAGGTCCAGGCTGCTCTGCGGTTGGGTCAACTCGCCGTAGTTGCGGAGACCCAGTTGCTTGACGCGGGTGGGAGCCCAGAGCGCACTGTCGGTTAGGGTGATCGTGCTGGCCACCTGTTCCGGTGTGATGATGCTGTCGTTGTCCAGGGCGGCTCTCGCAGCTTTCGCTGCTTCTTCGCGCTGACGCTGACGCTCTTCACGTTCCTTGGCCGCCTGTGCCTCTTTGGCTTCTTGCTCCTGCTTGGCTTTCTTCTCTGCCTCCTTACGCGCTTTCTCTTCCGCCACCAGCTCTTTCAGCGTCTTAGGCTTCGTTCTCTCCTGAGCATGAGCCATCTCTACTGCCATAGGCAGCAGCATAAGCAGAATGAATATGTAGCAATAACGCTTAAGCAAGAAAAATCCTTTCACCTTTCATCTTTCTCAAAGCATCTTCAGTGCTTCTCGAATGACCGCTTCCACCTTCATCGTCGGGTTGTTCTTCAGTATCTTATCCACGGCCTTGCCACTGGCTGCGGCTGCGAAGCCCAGCATTGTCAGTGCACTGATGGCCTCGGCACGAACACCGTTCTCCTCTTCTTCAAACGCCATCGGCAGTTCCGTCGGGTCGCCACCCAGATTGAGCTTCAGCGCTTTGTCCTTCAGATCGACGATGATACGTTGTGCCGTCTTCGGGCCCAATCCTTTTACCTTCGCCATACCCTTGGCATTACCGGTGGCGATCAGCATGCGCAGCTCTTCTGCGGTGAAGGCCGACATGATCATGCGTGCCGTGGCGGCACCTACGCCGCTCACTGTCATCAGCATCTCAAATAGAGCACGGTCACCTTTTTCGCAGAAGCCGTACACCTCATGTGTATCTTCACGGATGATCTCCGAGATGAATAGCTTCACTTCTTTCTCTTCGCTGCCTACCAACGCACTATAGGTCGGCAGGGTGATAGCTACGCCGTAGCCCACACCGGCCGCCTCAATTACGGCTTCCGTAGGGTTCAGATCCGTCAGTATGCCCTTGATATATTCTATCATAATCCTTTATTTATGCGCATTCAAGTACCTGCGTACATACGTACACATACAAAAAGCGGCTGCAAAAGTACTGCTTTTTTCTGACATACGCAAATAAAAAGGCAAATAATTTGCATATATCAAAAAAAAAGTGTACTTTTGCGGTGTGAAATGTATTTTTAATTCTATACGAACACATGAAAAAATTCTTTCTTTTGGCATGCACGGCGCTCACGATGCTGGCATGCGCAGGCGGCGCCGGTTCTGCCAACAGAGACGGGTTGCTGCCCGGTAAGTTCTCCGTTTCTGACACGCTGCAAGTGCAGTTTTCACAAGGTAACCTGCAGTACCAACCTGCGACGCATACTTGGCGCTTTGCAGAGAACCAGTTTGATACCATTGGTGAGCAGAACAAGCTGATCGCGGATGACTATGAAGGATGGATCGATCTCTTCGGGTGGGGCACAGGCGCTGCACCGACCAAGACGTCCACCAACAACCAGCATTACCCCGACTATACCGAATGGGGCGCCAATGCCATCAGCAATGGCGGAGAAAATCTTCCCTGGCGCACGCTGACCGTCAAGGAGTGGGGTTACCTGTTCTTTAAGCGCACCGACGCCAAGTTCAAACACGGCGTGGCCGAAGTGAATGGCCGCGACGGTATGATCCTGCTGCCCGACGAGTGGGAGCAACCCGAGGGGCTCAACTTCAATCCGGGCTTTACGCGTCGGGGGAAGGCTGCGTATGTCAACTGCTACACGCTCGAGCAATGGCAAACTATGGAGAAGAACGGTGCCGTCTTCCTGCCCGAAACCGGCGCTCGCAGGGGCACTAAGATATCTCCCGATTGTGGTGCTTACTGGTCTTCCAGTGCCTACAACTACGCTAATGCCTATAACGTATTCTTCAGCCCACTCTACGTCCAGACTGACTGTCACGGCGGCAATAGCTACGGCAAAGCCGTACGTCTTGTTCGCTAAGCGCGAGAACTGCAGATTACAAGAGGAAGAGACCTTCAAGCATATATGCAAAGGTTTTGGCTGGTTTCTGCTCTTCATTCTCACAGTCCATGCGACTATCTATTTTGTTGGTTTCGCAATCGCTATTGGATAACAATCAGGATAAAGCTTTACACATATGAAACACTCTTTTTTCGCTGCACTGGTATGTGCATTTGCTCTAACGCTCGCTGGCTGTAACAGCAGCAACAACGGACCCGATGTGAACATGAAACATATAGCGGGCATTTGGGGCTATGCCCCCGACCAAGGCTACGTACCTCAATATAACTTTTATATAGAGGTCCTTGAAGACGGCTCGTTCCGCGAACTCTTTCCCTACGCAGGTGACAACTACATCACCTATTATGCGTGTTACACCGGTCAGGTAACGTTGAAGAACAACCAACTGACGTTCTGGAGCCGAACCTACCGCAATTATTTCTACTACAAAGACATCATGCGCATCGCTAACATCGATGAGCAAACAAGCAGCAGCGACATGGAACTGTCTACCATCTCCGATACGAAACTGTCGTTGGCTAACGGCTATGCGTTCTACCGGCTGGATCAGTATCCCGACGAGTGGAAGCAGGAGTTTTTCGAGGAAGAAAAGGCGGTGAGCCAATCGGCTCTCATTGGTACGTGGGATCTGCGGAACTATTTCGTGCAAAAAGACGGACAGTTTACCTGGTGGTCTTACGACGATCCTGCTAACCAAGGTATCCGCTTCATGGCAGGGGACTTGTTGGAAGGTCGGTTCATCCCCAACGCGGTGTGGGAGATGCTCCACGAGCAAGGCAAGGTGGCGGAAGACGAGTACATCAACATCACCTATAGCCATTGCAGCTGGACGCTGGAGGATAACATCGTCGTCATTACCTGCAACGACTACCGCACCTACGACCCCGAGACACAGACCTACTCCGACTTCATCCCTTTCGAGCCGGCACTGAAGATTGAACTGGAGGTACTCTCGCTGACTGATAGCTTCCTTGTGCTCTACTCCGCCCACTGGGATCGCCATTACGTCTTCGCTTCCAGTGTTACAACTATCACCGCACCCCGAAAAGCTGACAACTGTCAACCGACTTCATCCCTATGATCCCCGAATCCTTACAATCCACCGGTGAAGCGCTGAACCGCTACGCGAAGGTGTGCCAAGAGTACTGCGATCGCGCGCAACATATCTGGGAAGAGCGCGAAGACCCGAGTCCGATCACCGAGATGGCACGCGAAGTCATCGTCTACTGCCGCCATCTTGCGCAGTTTGAGCACATGCTCAGTGCAGCCTATTCGCTCACCAAGCGGATGGCCGAACTGCTCGAAGATCACCCGCGTCTGCTGCTCGAACTCAAGCAGGTTGAATTGGAGATACTGGAATATGTGGAGGCGACACAAGGGCATGAACTCGCCATTACAGAAGACCTCAGGGAAGAGATCAGGCAGCTCGAGGCGAACATCCGTGCGGCGGACGAAGGTCGCTGGGATGACATCCATGACGGCCGTATGCTCAAGAGCGATCCGGTCGAATGGACCAAGGAGTATGAAGACGTGATTGATGATGTCCACCGCGAGGCCTATGCCCACCTGACCGACTGTCCCCGAGGCATGGGTTTTTGCTTTGGTTATTGGGCAGAGAAAGGCGATGCATTGGCCCGACGAGGCATCGAATGGCAAAGTCCTTCTGCTCTGAATCCCGGCGTCATGTTCGATTGATGTTAGTAGCTATACAATACGCAGCGGACACGGCCGAAACGTCGTGCGGCTAGGTCGGCTGGGCGGATGAGAAAGAAGAGTGAACCGCAGTCGTAGAACCGCAGACCAAGGGCATCATCCTCCTCCAATTGCACTAGCACTTTATATTCAGGAAAGTCTTGTTCTAACTCGTCTGTCCACGCCGTAGGCGATGAGAGGATATGCGAGTCGTAACCGCTTATTCCTCGCGGCGCAGGCACAGCCGACGAACCGTCGGCATAACGGATCTCATGCTCGTGTAAGTCCTCGCGTGTCGGCGAATAGAGCACGCGAAAGAGCGATGAAGGCCACTCGCCCAAATGTCCGCCTTCTGCTTCAAGATCTCCGAAGAAATAATCAAGGTTGGCAAAGACATACACCATGCCTTCGCCCAATGCGAACTGACAGACGAGCGTCATCGGATCGTCTTCACCGAAGTAGGGATAATCCATCCCTTCCGGCATCGCCGCAAAACCCCACCAGTGTTCCTGCATAAAGTAATCGTTTCGCACTGCAAAAGTACACATTTCTCGCGACATGTGCAAATAAAAAGAGAAATAATTTGCATATATGCAAAAAAAGTAGTACCTTTGCAGCGCTAATTGTGAGCACTTATGGCAAGAACAGAGATTTCTACGATGGGTGAGTTCGGATTGATCAAGCATCTCACCAAAGATATACCTGCTGTGCAACCCAGCACCAAGAAGGCCGTCGGCGACGATTGCGCTGTGATGCATTTCGGCTCCTCACGCGTGCTGATGACTACTGACATGCTCCTGGAGGGCGTGCATTTTAATCTCGAATATGTACCGCTGAAGTACTTGGGCTACAAGGCTGCAGTCGTCAATTTCTCCGACATCTACGCGATGAACGGCACGCCGACGCAGATCACTGTTTCTCTCGGTATCAGCCGTCGTTTCTCGGTGGAAGACATCGAGGCGCTTTATTCGGGTATCCGTCTGGCGTGTGAGAAATACGGCGTGGATATAGTGGGTGGCGACACCTGTGCTTCGATGACCGGACTGACCATCTCCATCACTTGTCTGGGCGTGGCGGCAGAGAAAGACATCGTCTATCGCAACGGGGCGAAACTCAACGACCTGATCTGCGTCAGCGGTAATCTTGGCACCGCCTACATGGGCCTGCAACTGCTCGAGCGCGAGAAGCTGGTGGCACAGGCGGATGAGAAAGCCCAACTGCAGTTCGAAGGCAAGGAGTACTTGCTGGAGCGCCAACTCAAGCCGGAGGCAAGAAGGGATATCCTAGAGGCACTGCGCAAGGCAGGTGTGAAGCCGACGGCGATGATGGATGTGAGCGATGGACTCTCGTCCGAACTGTTGCATATCTGTAGCCAATCGAACGTAGGATGCTGTATCTACGAGGACAAGCTGCCTATCGACTACCAGGCGGCGGCACTGGCCGAGGAGATGAACCTCAACATCGTCACATGCGTACTCAACGGCGGAGAAGACTACGAACTGCTCTTCACTTGTTCGCTGGACGACTATGAAAAACTGATTCCGATAGACGATCTATATATCATCGGACACATCACCAAACCCGAGCACGGATGTAACCTCATCGGTCGCAACGGCGAAGAGATAACCCTAAAAGCACAAGGCTGGAATGCTTTTGAGAATTAAAAATTAAAAATTAAGAATGGAAAATCTCAAATCTCAATTCTCAAATCTCAAATCGTCGGTCAAGCTGTTCTTGACCGACGTCGATGGCTGCCTTACGGACGGAGGCATGTACTATACCGCCGAAGGCGACGTGATGAAGCGTTTCTGTGTGTACGACGGTATGGGGATGGTCTTGCTTCGCAAGGCCGGTATTGCCTGCGGTATCCTGACAAGCGAGAACTCGCCTATCGTCAAGGCACGCGCGGAAAAACTCCATCTGGACTACCTCTATATGGGTGTTGGCAGTCCTGATCGTCAGGGTACCTTGACTAAACTGGATGCGGCTAAGCGTATCTGCGACAAGATGGGTATTACGCTCGCGGAAGTGTGCTACGTAGGCGACGATGTGAATGATATTGACCTGCTTATGGCCGTCGGCCTTCCTTGTTGCCCGCCTAATGCACGACCCGAAGTGAAAGCAGTGCCGGGCATCCGTGTGCTTTCTACACTTGGCGGAAAAGGTGCCATCCGCGAGATTTGTGATGCCATTCTGAATAGCGATAGCTGATGGCTGAATACTGAAAACCTATGTATAACATTGCTATCATATTAGCCGGAGGCATCGGCAGCAGAGTGGGAGGGGATACGCCTAAACAACTGTTGCTGCTTGATGACGGCCGATCGATCTTGGAGCACTCGGTGGATGCGTTTGACCAGGCACCGTGTATCGATGAGGTGGCTATCGTTATGCATCCTGAGTGGATGGACGAGGCGAAGGCAATCGTGGCACGTAACTGCTGGCAGAAAGTGAAGACAATTATCCCCGGTGGTACTGAACGATGGGAATCGTCCTGGCACGCCATAGAGGCATATGCAGGTCAGCCGTCAGACGTCAACCTCTTGCTGCACGATGCAGCACGACCCTTTGTCTCGCAAACCATCATCGCCAACATATGCAAGGCGTTGGAACAGCATGAAGCCGTGACGGTAGCGGTGCCGTCCACCGATACGATCTATTTAACAGAGAATAACCGATTGGTTGCTATGCCCGACCGCTCAACGGTATTGCGCGCACAAACACCGCAGGCCTTCCGTTTGACCATCATTCGCAAGGCTTTTGAGAATGCCTTAGCCCAAGGGAATATCGGTGCGACGGATGATGTGGGTATTGTCCACCGCTATATGCCCGAGACAGCCATTTTTATTGTGCCGGGCGAGGAGACCAATAAGAAAATAACGTATATACAAGATTTACGATAATATGCAAGAACAGCAATCCATCATTCAGCGGGCAAAGGAATGTCTGGAGCAGGAAGCTGCTGCAGTAGGTGCGTTGACAAGTCGTTTGGATGCACATTTTCTGCGTGCAGTTGAATGTATCCGTGACTGCAAAGGTAAGATCGTCGTGACTGGCGTAGGCAAGTCGGGCCATGTGGGGTCGAAGATTGCCTCTACGTTGGCCAGCATCGGTACACCGGCCTTTTTCCTGAATCCTCTGGATGCCTATCATGGCGATTTGGGAATGCTGAGTGAAGCCGACGTAGTGCTGGCTATATCCTATTCCGGAGCCACTGAAGAGTTGTTGCGTTTTCTGCCGCTGATACAAGCGAAGAAGATTACGATCATTGGTATGTCGGGCCATGCCGACAGCCTCTTGGCGCGCTATTCGGACATCCATCTGGATATATCGGTGGAGCGCGAGGCCGATCCGCTGAACCTTGTGCCGACGGCATCCACCACGGCTACACTCGCATTGGGCGATGCACTCGCGAGTGCACTTGTGGAAGCGAAACGTTTCCAACCGACAGACTTTGCACGTCTGCATCCGGGAGGTGACTTGGGACGCAAACTATTGGCGAAAGTGGAGGATGTGATGTTCACCGACAACCTGCCGTTTGTGACGCCGGATATGAAGTTGGCCGAAGCCATCGAGATAGTGACCAATGGGAAACTCGGTGTAGGAATAGTGCTTGAAAACGGTGCGTTAGTCGGCATCATCACCGACGGAGACATTCGCCGCGCAATGCTGCGGCTTGGGCAATCTTTCTTCGCCACGCCCGTGGCAGACATCATGTCCCGCAATCCGAAGACGATCAGCAAGGATGCAAAGATAGTGGAGGCCGGCGAGACGATGAATCATTATTCTATTCACTCCCTTGTCGTGCTGAACAACGATGCCAAAGTATGTGGCGTGATAGACTCCTTCTCTTGTCTCCCCGGCACACGGTTCTATCATTAGGAATTCTTAATATGTAACAATCAAGTAATACCTCTGATAATAATTAAGAATAACTAAGAAGCACTAAGAACAACTAACGCTCAATTTTCGAACACAGCGTTCGAAAGAAATATAAATTTTGACATGACATTATTGACACTTTTGACAGTATCTATCTTTTTGATAGTGGAGTAACCAGAAGAGAGTGTCATTTTGATACAAAAGGAATAAATTCCGGGCTAAAATTTTACATAATGCAAGAAAGTGTCAAAAATGTCAAAATTGCCAATGCAAATTTTTAAATGCAAAGAAAAAATAAAGGAAGATATGCAAGCGATAATTCTAGCAGCAGGAATGGGTAAACGCTTAGGTGAATACACCCAGAATAACACCAAATGTATGGTGCGTGTCGGCGGTGAGACGCTGATTGAGCGTGTGTTGCGTCAATTGGATGCACTCCAACTAAGTCGTATCGTCATTGTGATTGGATATAAAGGTAAAGAATTACAGGAATATCTGTCGCAAGTATCCATACAGACACCGTTGGTGTTTGTTGAGAATCCCATTTACGATAAAACTAATAATATTTATTCGTTGTATCTTGCCAAGGATTATATGCGAGAGCAAGATACGTTGTTGTTGGAGTCGGATATTATATTGGAGGATAAGGTGCTCAAGAAATTAATGGAACACCCTTATCCTGATTTGGCTTTGGTGGATAAATACGAAAGTTGGATGGATGGAACAGTGGTGACGATAGATGAAGAGAACCGTATCCAACGCTTTATTCCGAATAGCCAGTTCCGATATGAAGAGATTCCCGATTATTATAAGACGGTGAATATCTACAAGTTCTCGCAAGCATTCTCGGAGCATATGTATGTGCCGTTTTTGGAGGCATATAGTTCGGCGCTGGGCAATAATGAGTATTATGAGCAAGTACTCCGTGTTATTACGATGCTGGATAACTCCACTTTGCGTGCCCTTCCGCTAGAGGGTGAACAGTGGTACGAGATAGATGACGTGCAGGATTTGGATATTGCGGAGTCTATCTTTACGGACAAGCAGTACGACTTGTTGGCTTCTCGTTACGGAGGGTATTGGCGTTATCCGCACATGTTGGATTTCTGCTATCTGGTGAATCCTTATTTCCCTAACCAACGTTTACGTGATGAATTAGCTGCAAGTTTTGATCGTTTGTTAACTGAATATCCCTCTGGACAACGAATCAATAATCTTTTGGCAGCCAAGGATTTCGGGGTGAAACAAGACTATATCATGGTCGGAAATGGGGCTGCTGAGCTGATTAAGGCGCTTACATCGCAGATGTTAGGTAAGGTGGGTGTTGTTCGCCCTACTTTTGAGGAGTATCCGAATCGATTAATGCCGGAGCAAGTAGTTACTTATATCCCGACGAGAAAAGATTTTCGTTATACGGTTGATGACTTAATGGACTATTTTGCAGAAAAACAGATTTGGTCGTTAGTGCTCATCAATCCGGATAACCCTACGGGTAACTATATCTCTTATGCTGACTGTTTGCGTTTGGCAGAATGGTGCCAGCAAAAGGATATAGTGCTGGTATTAGATGAGAGTTTTATTGATTTCTCTACCGAGCATCCTACGTTCCTTAGCAATGAGGTACTGGAGAAATTTGACCATTTGGTAGTCGTGAAGAGTATTTCCAAGTCATATGGAGTGCCGGGATTGCGATTAGGGGTATTGGCGACATCTAACCAAAGTTTGATGATGAATATTCGTAGGGAAGTCAGTATATGGAATATCAATTCGTTTGGAGAGTTCTTCTTGCAGATATTGGGTAAATATGAGAAGCCGTATAAGCAAGCGATGGATGAGTTCCGTGTGGAGCGTGATCGTTTTGTGAAGCAGTTGAATACAATTTCTTGGCTACGCGTGTTGCCGAGTGAGGCAAATTACGTGCTTTGTGAAGTCAAAGATAAACTTACCCCGCGTGACTTGGCTGTTAAATTGCTGAAGGATTACAATATCCTTATCAAGGATTGTACAGGTAAGTGCAGGGGCAATTATATCCGCTTGGCCGTACGCGATTTGGAAGATAATAATATGCTTATTTTTGCGTTGAATAATTTATGAAAACCATTTGTATCTGCGGAGGTGGAGCTTTAGGCTTGGTTGTTGCCAGCGTGTTGTCTAACACGCAGCAATTGACCGTACATATGCTTACCGCTCATCCGCAGAAATGGAGTCATACTGTCGAGGCGGTGGATAATGAAGGGAAGATTTATCAAGGGATATTGGATAAGATATCTTCTAATCCAGAAGATGTTATCCTTCAGAGCGATATTGTTTTGCTTTGCTTACCAGGATTCTTAATTGAGAAAACGATTAAACAAATAAAGCCGTATATTACCAAACAAGCGATAGGCAGTGTGGTGAGCAGTACCGGTTTCTTCTTCCGTGCGCACGAGATATTTGATAAGGAGTCATCTTTGTTTGGATTTCAAAGAGTACCCTTTATTGCGCGCTTGGAAGAGTATGGACATCGTGTTGCCTTGCTGGGTTATAAGAAACAACTTTATATGGCTTGTGAGAACTTGCCGAAAGATTTTGTTGAACAATGGTGCACATGGTTGCATACTCCTATATCTCCACTTCAATCCTATTTGGAGGCTTCGTTGAGTAATAGTAATCCGTTGCTTCATCCGGCTCGTTTATATGGAATGTGGCATAATTGGGATGGGAAAGCCTATCCAACTCAAGAATTATTTTATGCTAATTGGGATCAGTTTAGTTCGGAGATATACATTGCCATGGATAATGAGTTTCAGCAACTATGCAAGAAGTTGAATGTTTCTGTGCAGCCTGTCTTAGAATACTATGAGAGTTCAGATGCGGACTCATTGACGCACAAATTAAATTCCATAGAGGCATTTAAGACCATTCTTTCACCTATGACAAAAACCGAGAAAGGATGGATACCGGATTTCAAGAGCAGATACTTTACAGAAGATTTTCCATTTGGATTACAACTGGTAAAGGATTTAGCCGTTGAACAACATATAGAAACGCCCACTATGGATCGTGTGTTGGAGTGGGGACAGGGAATGATAGATAACAATGTGGCATACAATTAAAACGAAAATAAATCAATTTGTAGGTATCTCCTTGTGGGATAGTATCTATAAAGCATTTACTTTCCGTGATTTCTCTATCGCGGCATCTTCTAAATGCCTGTTACGCAAAGTGTCTAAAGTACGCGGAGCGCAAACACGGAAGATAGAACAACTTCATAAACAAAGTAAAGCACGTGTGCTGTTTTTCATACAAACGCCTTCGGTCTGGAAATACGATGCCCTTTATCAAAAGTTAGAGAACTCGGAATATTTTGAACCGCTAATTGTTGTTTCTCCGTATAACGTACATCTTAATTATGACACAGAAGAGTGTTTCAGAGTCATGCGTCAAACAGAAGAGTTTGCTCTTGAGATGGGCTATAACTATGTGAGCGCCTATAATTGGGAGAAGAATAAATGGCGGGACATTAAGAAAGAGTATCAGCCAGATATTGTTTTCTTTACTAAGCCCTATAAAGATACACTTCCTCAGTACCATATGTATAATTATGGAGATGTTTTGACGTTATATGTCCCTTATGGGATTAATTGCATGAATCTTTATCATAATAATTATGAATTACCATTTCAGTCGTTATTATGGAAATTGCTATTAGAGACAGATTTTCAGAAACAATATGCAGAGCAATATGAGAAGAGTCATGGGGATAATGTGGAGATAGTGGGAGCCCTGGCAGAAGAGAAATTGATGCAGAAGGAGTATGTGGCAAAGGATGTCTGGAAACCGCAGACACATAAGAAGAAACGAATCATTTGGGCACCGCATCACACGGTGGATTACTTGTTTAACTTCTCAAATTTCCTGAATTACTGCGAGGATATGTTGAAGTTGGCAGAGAAATATCATGATGAGATACAGATTGCTTTCAAGCCGCATCCTGTGCTCAAGTTCAAACTGATCAATCTATGGGGACAGGAGAAAACGGATGACTATTATAACCGTTGGGCCAACTTGGCGAACGGACAGATTGAGCAAGGCGATTATATAGACTTGTTTAAGACTTCGGACGCGATGATCCACGACTGTGCGTCGTTTACGGTGGAGTACCTCTATGCGCAAAAGCCGGTATTATTCCAGATACGGGATGAGAAAGTGAAGGAGGAGTTCAATTCGTTCGGGCAGATGTGTTTGGAGCAACATTATTTGGCGTATTCGATAGAGGAGACGGAGAAGTTTATACAGGAAGTTGTTATCGCCGGCAACGATCCGAAGAAAGAAAGTCGTGAGCAATTCTATAAGGACTATTTGTATCCGAAAGATGGCATTATGCCTTCGGAGAAGATATTTAACATACTGAAAACAGCAATCGGAAAATAAGAAAATCTATGAATAAAATTGATTGGAAAGCCATTTGGCAGAAAGTGTGGCCGCATGTGGTAGCAATTATTGCTTTTGTGGCGATCTGTGTGATTTATTTTGCGCCGGAGTTTTTTGATAACAAGCAGTTGCCGCAGGGCGATGTGCAGAGCGGCATTGGAATGGGGTATGATGCGAAATTGTATCATGAGAAGACGGGGGAGTATGCGGACTGGTCAAACGCTATGTTCAGCGGTATGCCGCATAACTATGCGTATTCACAGCCGTCCAAGAGTATCTTTCGATGGGTGGAGAATATTGTTCGAGTTGGCTTTCCGAACCATACAGCAGCTCCGCTGTTTCTCTATCTGCTGGGCTTCTATATCTTCATGCTCTGTGTAGGATGTAGTCCGTGGATGAGTATTGTTGGTGCTGTTGCCTTTGCTTTAGCCTCGTATAACATCATCATTATTGACGCCGGGCATATTAATAAGTGTTATGTGATAGCGACGATGCCGGCTGTTATAGGTGGTATCATGCTTTGTTACCGCAAACGCTATGTGGCAGGTATCATTGTAACACTTATTTCTTTGGGACTTAATGTATATTGGAATCATCAGCAGATCTCGTATTATTTGCTTTTGATGATTATACCGCTGGCAATTGTATATTTCATAGAGGCGATTAAGGAGAAGACGGTGAAGGATTTCTTTGTGGCTTCTGCCGTCCTGCTTTTATGCGCGGTATTAGCCATTATGCCTGCAGCGGATAAGTTGGTGCCGACGATGGATTATACCAAAGAGACCATGCGCGGCGGTGCGGTTTTGCATGGAGCGGCGGATAGCGAGGCCGGAAAGTCAGGATTGAACCGCGACTATGCTTTTAGCTGGAGCTACGGTAAAGCAGAGACGATGACTTTGCTGATCCCGAATTTCTATGGTGGAAGCAGTAACTATCCGTTGGGTGATAAGAACGAGACGTATAATACGATTAAGAAATATGCAGGCTCGTCACAAGCAAAACAATTTGCGAAATCCGTCCCGACCTATTGGGGCGATCAGCCGTTTACGTCCGGTCCTGTATATGCTGGTGCTATCATCTGCTTCCTATTTATCTTGGGTCTAATGGTGGTTCCGCAGAAAGAGCGTTGGTGGCTTCTCGTTGCAGCCATTATTGGTATCGTGCTATCGTGGGGACGTAACTTCCCTGCTGTCAATAACTGGCTCTTCGATCATCTGCCGCTTTACAATAAGTTCCGTACGCCGAGTATGGCTCTGGTAATGACCACAACTGCGATGGCGATTATGGGAATGTTGGCTCTCAAAGAAGTCATAGAACGTAATGTGAACTTCAAACAGCTAGGCATTGCTGGAGGTATCACAGCGGGCTTGTGCTTGATATATGCAATCTTCCCATCGATGGCAGGTTCATTCCGCGGAAGTGTTGATGCACAGATGCCGGACTGGTTAGTGAACGCTATTATTGCGGATCGTCAGCACATGTTGACCGCAGATGCTTGGCGTTCAATAGCGTTTATTGTGCTGGCATTTGTCGCAATAGTTGCTTATGTTAAGACCGAAAAGTTCAAAAGTAGCATCTTGATCGCTATCATCGGAGTACTGACGCTGATAGACCTATGGGCGGTAGATAAGCACTTCCTGAATGACGATCATTTTATTCCGAAAAAGCAACAAGTATGGACGCCGTCGGAAGCTGACAAACAGATCTTGGCCGATACCGATCCGGACTATCGCGTGCTGAACTTGGCATCGAATACGTTCAATGAGTCAAAGACTTCGTACTATCATAAGTCGATCGGCGGCTATAGTCCGGCTAAGTTGCGCCGCTATCAGGATATCATCGACTATTATTTCTCCGGTCGCCTGAATATGAACGTGCTGAACATGCTCAATACGCGTTATGTTATCACGCAGCAAGGCGTACAGATGAACCCGACCGCATTTGGTAATGCATGGTTCGTGAAGAATGTATCTTGGGTGAATACGCCGAATGAGGAAATAGAAGCGATCGGTGATGCCGACTTGAAAGCAGTCGCATTCATAGATACCTGCTGGCGTAGCAAAGTGAAAGGCGAGATCGCCATGACGCAGCCCGCTTTCATCGAGTTGACGAATTATGCAAATCCGGGTAATTTATTCTATGAGAGCGAGAGTGCTGAGAATGGTCTTGCGGTCTTCTCAGAGGTTTATTACAAGACTTGGCGCGCATTTATCGATGGCGAAGAAGTACCGGTTCTTCGCGCGAACTATATTTTGCGGGCGATTGAGATTCCTGCTGGCAAGCACCAGATAGAATTCCGCTGCAAGGATGAGTTGTTAGTGAAGACACAATGGATTTCCATTTCTTCGTCATGCCTTATCGTGCTTATTGTACTGTTGCTTGTGGTATTTCGCAAGAAGATTGAGAAAGAATGAACCTGCTGACCATCAATAGTTTCAACTGCTCGGCGCAGGCATCCGGTGGTGTCAATCAGACCACCGTGGCACTGACTACCTATTTCACGCAACAATGCGGGATTCATTGCTATTTGGGGTTCTTTGAAAACATAGCACCTCACTATGAACCTCTGCCGCTCTTCGAGGGGCGAATAATGCTAAACCGGCATTTGGATGAGCAGGCTTTTGAAAACTTTCTGCGCACCAACAAGATAGATATAGTACAAGTCAATTTTCTTAAGAAGCACAACTTGAAAACGCTCCCGCAGATATACAGAATAGCCCATCAATGCGGAGCAAAGGTAATTTATGCATTCCATATGTGCCCTGGTTTTCAGATACATACATACGGCTCATGGGAACGTATGTGTTATGGATGGAAATATAGGGACAATGCCTTGGCAGAAACAAAAAAATGGTTGCTGACCCGCACCCAATGCTTGTGGAAAGGCATTGCGCGTCGTGCTTTGCAATCCAAATACCGCATCCCATACGAGAGTTGCGACAAACTGGTGGTTCTTTCCCAATATTATTTTCCGACCTATCTGTACTATGCAGGTGTGCCGCATAGTGATAAGATGGCAGCTATCGGCAATTCTTTGCGTTTTACGGATTATGTCTCGGAGAAGGACATCGCTACGAAAGAAAAAACAGTGATAGTTGTCGCCCGTTTTGACGAAGATACCAAGCGCATATCGCTGGCAATGAAGGCGTGGCGGCAGATAGAAGCTGATTCTCAATTCAACGAGTGGAAATTGCAATTAGTGGGAGATGGCAGGGACAGGAGGTTCTATGAATTCCTGGTGCGTAAATGGCAGTTGAAGCGTGTGGAGTTTACCGGTCAGCAAAATCCGCAGGAGTATTATCGCAAGGCATCTATATTTCTGATGACCAGTACTGCCGAAGGATGGGGGATGGTTATGACGGAAGCGCAACAAATGGGCGTACCTGTCGTTGCAATGGACTCTTTCGGTTCGTTGCATGATATAATTACGGATGGTGTCAACGGGCGTATAGTGCCGAATAATGATTTATATGCATTTACGTCAGCGATGAAGGAGTTGATGGGTGATTCCCTTATTCGACTGTCTATGGCAAGAAATGCGGTAGAGGGAAGCAAATGTTTTGAGATAAGCCATGTACTGCAAAAATGGTCACAGGTGTTTGATGAACTGAAAAAATGCAAAGCATGAAAACGAAAATTCCTATAATTATCGTCCACACAGGTGACAGCTTTTATTTGGAACCGGTATTGCGCCAGATCCGCAAGTTTAATCCGGATAGCCAGATTTACCTAATTAGCGACGAGTCAACCAATCATTACGATTTTATTGAGCATGTAAATGTATCCGATTACTATTCGTTGGCGGAACAATTCAAACAGATATACGTACACATGTCAATAAACCCATATAACTATGAGTTGTTCTGCTTCCTACGCTGGTTTATTATTCTGGATTTCGTGACTAAACAGTGTATTAATCATTTCTTATGTATGGATTCTGATGTGATGCTATATTGTAGTGTGGATAAGGTATTCGAGAAATTGACAGATTATGATATGACGATGTGCCTGTTTGAAGGACCTCAATATTCGCTATTCAGTAAAGATTCTTTGCAGCAATTTTGTGATTATATATTTTCTCATTACGCAGAGAAAGAAAAGTTTGAAGAAGTGAAGAAATGGAACGTTGCCCATGGTGGCGTATCAGACATGAGATTTTTCACGTATTTTAGCCAACTGCCGGGTGTTCGGGTCTATAACACAGGACAAATAGCAGATGGTGCATGTTTTGATTTTAATATGAAAATTCCGCAGGGGTTTGAGATGCAGGGAAGAGTGAAGAAAATATACTGGAAAAACGGTCTCCCTTATGCGAAAGAAATGAAGAGTCAGGAACTAATCCGCCTAAATGCATTGCATTTTCAGGGAGGAATCAAACATCAATTGAACAAGTATCTGTATAGGGACTTACCTGTATTCGAATGTATAGGAAAAAATATACTATGGTTCATCAATCCTAAACGACTTAAGAGCCGTTTCTATGAACTGAAAAAGATATTATCCAATAAAGATATATTTGTGTATTTCATCCGTATGAAGGTGATAGGTCCCATCAAAAAATAGTATTTTAGACAATGAAAGTATCCATTATTACCATAACATTCAATGCCGAGAAATGGCTCGAGCGCACGATGAGGAGTGTGCTGGCGCAGACGTGTACGGATTATGAGTATATTATTGTCGATGGCGCGTCCAAGGACGGTACGGTGGATATTATCAAGGGTCTGGAGCCTCAGTTCAATGGACGCCTGTCATGGAAATCGGAACCAGATAAGGGGCTTTATGATGCGATGAACAAAGGTATCGCGCTGGCAAAGGGTGACTTCTTATGGTTCATCAATGCCGGCGATGAGATTTACGCGCCGGAGACTTTAAGTCATATCGTGGCTGCAGCTACCGACGACGCGGATATCGTGTACGGCAAGGCTTGTATCGTCAATGCCGAAGGAGTCAAAGTAAGTGAGCATCATAAGGTAACGCCGCCTAACCTGCAGCGCAAGCATTTTCTGAATGGCCTTGTGGTGAGTCATCAGGCGATTTTGGTACGCCGTTCGATAGCCGGCCTTTATGATACGAACTACCGCATCTCAGCGGATTACGACTGGTGCGTACGGGCAGTGACAGCATCGCGCAAGAATGCTTATCTGGATGAGTATGTATGCAAATTCTTGACCGAAGGCGTGAGTCAAAAACAAAGAAAACGCTCTTGGGCGGAGCGTTTTCATATTATGCGTACGCATTTTGGTTTGTTGCGTACCCTTTGGGCACATTTTCTGATTGTGCTCAAATATCCGTTCTCAATCAAGTATTGATTACTTATAAAAGTTCTTTCTGAAGGCCTGAAAATCGGTCTCTTTTTTGATGAGGCAATGCCAAACGGCGCGCAGAAACCCGGTGCCATAGCCGATGAGTTGGACAAACGCTGCCACTACTGCCAGGCATCCTACATACAGGCTGCGACTATGAATAGAGGCATCCAGTACCAATCCTAGACCATAGACCAAAATACACCCTATCGGAAGCCACACAATCCATTGATTTTCAATGGATAACCCAATAATGCAGAGGCAGAGTAAAAATAGCACTCCGAGCGTAAAAACAGAGGGTAAAAGGTGAACCAGTTTGAGGGATTTCGGATATTTTTGGTACAAGTGAATACGCGCAATGCCGGAGTTATGCACCTGTTTGAAGAACTGACGGAATGTGCTTCTGCGTTTATGATAGACCCACGCTTCTGGGAACAGACGGCAGCGATAGTTGTTCGCAAAGATACGAATGGAGAAATCGATGTCTTCTCCGAAACGCATCGTGGTGTCGAAGCCGTTCAATGCTTCAAATACTTCCCGTTTGACGCCTAGATTGAAGCTGCGCGGATAGAACTTGTCCATCTTCTTCTTGCCACCGCGGATACCACCGGTGGTCAGAAAACTTGTCATCGAATAACTGATCGCTTTCTGTATCGGACTGAAATCCGGATGAGCTGCATCGGGTCCGCCGAAAGCGTCTGCCGGTTCGCGCTGCAGTTCCCGCTTGATTTCTTCTATATACGTCTTGGGTGCAATGATGTCGCTGTCTAATATCAGCAAATAATCACCTTTGGCGTATTGTGCTCCGTAGTTGCGTGCCGCGCTGGGACCACCGTTCGGCTTGGTCAGATAGCGAATAGTCAGTTGGTCGGTATACCGTTTGCATATCTCTTCGCAAGGAAGAGACGAACCATCTTCCACTATGACTACCTCAAAATCCTTGTTCGTCTGCTCACATAGCGAGGCCAACAGCTCGTCCACCTCTTGCGGACGATTGTAAACCGGAACAATGATACTAAATAGCATATCAGTTAATCAGTTTGCGGATTTCACATAGTTCTTCTTTCACGCGCAGCAGGATATCCAGGGCTGATTGCCGTTCGTCGGAGTGCTTGGTGTTATGCGCCAGCTCGCGACGGATGGCCTCGATGCGCGTGATATGCAGTTCATCGCGGATATAACGGATGCGTTTGATCAGTTCCTGGTCATCGCGGGTGTAATAGCGGTTGCCGTGACCGTCCTTACGGGGATTGAGTTGCTCAAACTGTTTCTCCCAATAGCGCAAGGTGGAAGCCGGGATACCGGTTTCCTGCACAGTCTCGCGAAGCGAATAGTATATCTTGCCTTCGGCCATCTATGATTTTTGCTTTTAGATTTACTTGCAAATCTTCAGTTTCTTACCGGCGCGGATATTGTCGTTCTTGAGTCCGTTCCATTGCTTGAGTTGCTTAACCGAGCAATGGAAACGCTTGGCAATCGTACTGAGGCTGTCGCCATTCTTGATCGTATAGTAGGTCACGCCATTGACGCGGTAGGCACCGGTGATAGATGTCACTTTGGCCATGTCTATCTCTGCGCGGCGGTTGTTGATCAGGCTATCGGCCATGTAGGCCATGATGCTATCCTGCATGTCGATGAATGCTCCCGCTTTGTCAGCCGGAAGGCAGAGCGTATATTCGCTTCCTCCGGGCAAGATGTCACGTGAATATTGCGGATTGAGTCGCCGCAGTTCGTCCATGCTGATAGATAGGTTGTCACTGATCTGCTGGAGATGCAAACGCTGGTTGGTGCGGATTGTATCCGTCATCATGACGCGATCAATGGGAGCCTTGCATATACCGTGTTCCTGACCGTAGTTCATTGCATAGTTGGCCGCGATGAAGATAGGCAGGTAGTTGCGCGTCTCGCGAGGCAGGTAGGGATAGATCGACCAGAAGTCGCGTTTGCCTCCAGCGCGATGGATTGCCTTGTTGACATTACCTCCGCCGCAGTTGTAGGCTGCGATCACCAGATTCCAGTCGTGATAGATAGCGTAGAGTGATTTCAGGAATCGGCAAGCCGCTTCCGTGGAGCGAATAGGATCCATACGTTCGTCCACCAGCGAGTTGATCTCCAGTCCGTATAGTTTGCCTGTACCCGGCATGAACTGCCATAATCCGGCGGCTCCTGCATGCGAACGTGCCATCGGATTGAGTGCTGACTCGATGATGGGCACATATTTGAGTTCGTACGGCAGTCCGTAGCGTCCCAGTGCTTCTTCGAACATAGGGAAGTAATACTCGCTCATGCGCATCATGCGTGCCACCTGTTTGGGGCTGCGACGAACGTAGCGCAAGATGAAACCGCGTATATACTCGTTGTAAGGCAACTCAATCACGCAGGGCAGTGCTTGCAGACGTGCCTTGTAGACGGAGTCGGCTAGGATGGTGGTGTCGTGAGTGCTGGTGCAATCGGTGGTGTCGAGCCAGCAGAGCGTCCATTCCATCAGTCGAAAATCGATGTCACTCAATTCGTTTTCGTTCCAAGTGCGTACTATATACGGTTGGATAGTGTCAGCCTGCAGCATGCTGTCGGCCATCTGTTCGAGCACCGTCTCGATGGAGTCCATCGGTGCGATAATGCTGTCCTGTTCTTCGGCGTGCGCCATCAGCGCAGCGCTCAGGAAGAATATGAGAATAAAGAGTTTTTTCAAAATCGTATAGCTAATTTTAGTTCTGTACTTTGTTGATGTTGCATATCCAGATAGATCTGCGGTTCGGCATGAAGGGATAAGTCGGGACTGATGTCGTAGTCGAACAATTGAGCATCCACATAGGCATCGATGAGCGAGAGCGCATAGACCAAGATGCAGGCAATGATAGAATAGTCGCGATAGCGCCGATAGGTGTTCTGGTTGCTCTTGAGTGTGTTCATCCATGTATTCACACCTCCGACACGCTCCAGGGTATATCCATCGGGAAGGACGGCTATATAACTCTTGCTTGGATCTTCAGTCACCGTGCCGGCTTCGTTGTCATAATACAAGTCCAGATAGGCGGATTTGTAGCTGCTATAGCGTCCGTGGTTCCAAGCGATGGCGTAGCCGCAGCCCATGAAGGCACCGTAGACGAGAGGCAACTTCCAATACGAACCGTTGTAGATCTGTCCGGCACCAGGAAGGATGGCTCCCAGCCAAACGGATTTGATAGCATCGGGTTTCTTGGTCAGGTCGAAATAGTACCGGTATTTGGCCTCGGAGGTGGTGTCCGGGGTGTAATGAATACTATCCTGTCGTGCGTGCGCCAACAGAGGAAGTATCAAAAGCACTATGTAGAGCCAATGTCTCAATTCAGTCGGTTGGCAATGCGAATCAGTTCCGCTTCGTCCTTAAAGGCGATGACGATCTTGCCGTTTTGTATCTTCACTTTGGTGTTCAGGCTGACGCTCATCTCCTGCTCCAGCGGCGTATAGGGATTCGCCTCTTTCTTCTTGGCCGGTTTAGCCTCTGCTTTGGATTCTTGCGCGAGTTCTTCCACCTTACGCACCGACAATCCCTCGCGCAGGATACGCTGGTAGAGAGCCAGTTGCCGTTCGGCAGAAGGAGTGCCCAGAATAGCGCGTGCATGCCCCATATCGATCTTTTTCTCCTTGATACCCACTTGGATCTCTGCCGGCAGTTTCAATAGACGCAAGTAGTTGGCTACTGTAGCGCGCTTCTTGCCTACGCGTTCGGACATACGTTCTTGCGTGAGGTTGTAGTCGTCCATCAGTCGCTGGTAGGCCAGTGCGATCTCGATAGCATCAAGGTCTTCGCGTTGGATATTCTCTATCAAGGCCCATTCCATCACCTGCTCGTCTTTGGCAGTGCGGATATAAGCGGGAATACGTTCGAGTCCAGCCAGTCGGCTGGCGCGGAAACGGCGTTCACCGGCAATGATCATATACGTGCCGTCACCGTTGTCGCGCAGGGTGATGGGGGAAATCACTCCGTGCTCACGGATGGAGTCGGCAAGTTCTTGCAGTGCCTCTTCATCGAAGGTGCGGCGTGGCTGGTCGGGGTTGGCGATGATCTTGTCGAGTTCGATTTCAGAGATCGAACTACCGCCGTTGGTATCTACATGCGAGGTGTCGATGAGTGCATCAAGTCCTCGTCCGAGTCCTGTCATCTTTTTCATTTCTGTCGTTCAATTAATTCTTTGGCTAATGCGATATAGTTCTTTGCTCCCTTGGACGAAGGATCATACTCCAGTACGGAGACTCCGTGAGAAGGTGCTTCGCTCAGGCGCACGTTGCGGGCAATGACGGTGTTGAAGACCAGATCGCCGAAGTGGCGTTTCACTTCTTCGTACACCTGATTGCTGAGGCGCAGACGGTTGTCGAACATGGTCAGCAGGAATCCCTCTATCTTTAGACCCGGGTTGAGTTTGGACTTGATGATCTTGATCGTATTGAGCAACTTGGCGATGCCCTCCAACGCAAAGAACTCGCATTGTACGGGGATGATAACGCTGTCGCTGGCCGTGAGGGCATTGACGGTGATCAGACCCAACGAAGGACTGCAATCGATCAGGATATAGTCATACTCATGGTGAATGGGATCCAACAATCGCTTGAGCAGTAGTTCGCGGTTCTCGAGGTTGAGCATCTCTATCTCTGCGCCCACCAGGTCGATATGACTCGGAATGAGGCTGAGGTTGTCCACGTGGGTGGCTACGATAGCCGAGTGAGGATCAACGCCGTTAACCAGACACTCGTAGATAGTGGTGTTCAGTTCGCGGATCTCTACGCCCAGACCGGACGAAGTGTTGGCCTGCGGATCGGCATCAATCAGTAGTACTTTCTTGCCTTCAGCGGCAAGGGCCGCGGCCAAGTTGATGGAGGTGGTGGTCTTACCTACGCCTCCTTTCTGGTTGGCCAGTGAAATAATCTTACTCATATATGTTGCAATATTGTTTCTGCTTCTATTTGTCGGCAGGCATAGTTGCCGTACCGGCAGTGGTTGGTTCCGTGGCAGGCGCATGGACGACAACGGAGGTCGTTGCGTTGCACGATGTCGTTCGGACTCTGTTTCCATCCCACGAATCCGATCATCGGATGGGTGGCACACCATACGCTGATGGCACGAAGACCCACCAGACTGGACAGATGCTGGTTGGCGCTATCCATACATATCATGACGTCCAAGCGGCGCATCAGTTCGAGTTCTTCCTCCAGTTTCAGTTTGCCGGCTACACTGATGGTGCGTGGAAAGACACTCGCCCACTGGCGCAACATCTCGCATTCCACCCGGCCGGCACCGAAAAGGAAGACGCGGGTGTTCTCGTCGGCCGTCAGTTGCTCAATCACCTCTTTGGTGACGCGGTAAGGCAACATGTTGGATCGCGATTTGGCAAAAGGAGCCAGTCCTATCCAGCGACCTTCTTTCGTTCCATAGATCTTCTTTATATTGCGGCTTGCCGTCTTGTTGACAGGTAGTGTCTCAAAGGCTTCGTCTGTCTCCAGTCCTGCGCGTCGGAAGGCATCGCGATAGCGTTCGAACTCGCTGGGCAGTTGTCGTTTGCCGATACCCCAGATGGTAATCAAATGCTTGCGGATACGTCCGTAATGTACGCGAGTGACGCGTTTGCCGCTGAGGCGCATCAGCGAGCCGAAGACGCGTGTGCGAAGCACCGCTTGCAGGTCGATGACGGCATCTATCTCATTACGCCATTCCCGCCAGATAGCAAACACCCCTTTCCAACCGAGGTGGTTGTCCACTTCGCGAAACTCCACATTAGGCATGGCGGCGAACATCGCTCCCAGTTGCTTCTTGCTTGCGACGATAAACCGATCGTTCGGATAGCGCCGACTGAGTGAAGCGATCACAGGAACAGTCATGGCGACGCTTCCCAGGGTAGATAATCGGATGATCAGGTACGTCATTGCTTTTTCTTTATCTCCCACATCCATGCCAGATTAATACTTAGATCCATCGGGCTGGCCATATTAAAATGATCGACCAGATTGGTGCCGAAGATGCCTCCGAAGCTATAGTCGAACCGTGCTTCAAACTGATATAATCCTGCGTTTCGCGACCGATAATAGAACCCGGCGCCGGTGGCTATTCCCCAATCGAAAGGATGGTCAACAGGTGCATATTCATGGCCATCGGCACTGACCTCGACACCTTTACCTCCGCCGTCCTTGATACAATAACCGATCTGGGGACCGAGGTTGAAGAACCCTCTCCATCGTTCGCTTCCGAAATAGATATGCATCAGTAGCGGCAGTTCGAGGTAGTGGAGTTCGTGGGTATAGACACCTGCGGCGCTATGCTCGCGCCATCCTCGATGCAGGTAGTCGAGTTCGAGTTGGATAGCGCAGCACTTATGTCCCGAATAGCGGAAGACGAAGCCGGCATTACCGCCAAGGACGCATGCTTGTTCGATCGGCTTCATCGTACCTACGCTGGGGTTGAAGACTACCGTTGAGGCACTCACACCGGCCTGAACGCCTACGTACATCTCGGGTACGCGTAGTCGACGCTGTCCCAGCATTGTGATAGATGTCAGGACAAGGAGCAGGGTAAATATGTGGCGCGTGACTCTCACTCTTTTGTCAATACCATTACATGGCTATTCTGCCAACCTCCGTTCTCACCGGTACGAACAAAATTGATGTCAGATTGCAGACCGTTGTAGGCGGTTTGACCATGGAGATATGCTACCAGCATCTTCATCAAATCGTATCCCAGTTGATCGTAGCGCGGCGTAACGGACACATGTTCGTTGACGAAATAGTGTTTCCACTCCGCCTCGTAGGTATCGGTGATCCTGTTGGAGTTAAACATAGAGGTATATACTTGCGGCAGTCGGATCTGCTCTTTCTGCCATGAGTACTGGCTGACGATGCGGATTCGATAGCCGGCTGCCTGCAGCATCTCCAGATGGGGGATAAGCGGACGTACGTGCTGGTAGCGATCGCTATGGAGAATGATGAGGTTCTCCTTCTCCTTGCTCAAGGCGTAGGCGGCTGAGTCAGCCATCAGGTCGCGCAGGGCAAGTCCGGTATAGGTGATGCCGTTGGCCCGTATCTGCCTGCGTAGAGTGCGGATGGAGGAAGTCATGTCGGCTTCTCGCACTTCGACAGCTACGTAATGCAGATCTTTGGTATGCATCCAATGGCAGAGGCTGTCCGCCTCCTGACGATCGGTGGCGTTGAACTGCATCAGTTGGGGGTGTCCGTCCAGTTCCAGATCGTTGCTGAAGGGAACGAGTAGGGGCACATTGTGGAGTGCGGCCCACACGGTCATTCGTTCTATCTGGATAGGATAGACAAGTCCGAGTATACCGCGGACGCTGTCAAGCAGGGTGCTGTCGCATAGTGCGTTCACGCGACGCTCGCTACGCTCGGTGTCGTAAACACGGAGGCGATAGATCGTGCTGTCGTTTTGCAGTTCGTGCAAGGCAAGCAATGCGCCCTGGTAGAACTCCAGCATCTTCTCTGCATTCGTGCTGCGCTTGATCTGCTGACTCTCGAAGGGCAACATCAGTGCCAGTTCGATCACTTGTTTCTCCGGCAGAGGTAGTGTGTCGATGGTCAGGATAGTATCGATAGCGAGCGGGAGTGTGTCTACATTTGCCGGTGTCTTGTCTGCGACGATGGGCATCTCTTTCTGTTCTACAATTACCGGAGCCGGTTGAGGAGGAAGATCGCGTACTTCGGTCTTGACGACAACGGCTTCTGTCTGTCTGACCACTCTGCGGCCTGTAGGGATCAGGATGGTCTCGCCGAAATGGAGTCCGCGTTGTTTGAGTTGCGGGTTCATACGGATGATCTCGCTCTGCGGCACGTTGAAGTTAACGCCCACACGATAGAGACCGATGCCTTTCTCCACTTCATACTTATAGACGATCTCTCCGTCAATCGTATCCGTGGGGCAATTTATCTCGCTTTCCACCGGGGTTTGTGCCCAGAGCGGTGCGGCCGCAATGACGGCCATGATCCATATTAGAATGCTGTTATTTCTCATATTTTCTTCTTCGTATTAGTTGAACTGTCAGTCCGATGAGTGCCAGCAAAGCAATCGGACTCAGCGTACTTATCCACTGTATTTTCATTCGTTCGTCGTGTGCCCGCTTGTCGTTGAGCAGACGTAGCGCGACGTTTTTCTCGCGCAGGCTGATCAGTCCGTCTGCATCGGTGAGCCAAAGTACGGCATTGACCATGAAGTCACGATTGCTGAATTGCATGCCGCTATAGCGATCGTAGCCCATGGGTAGCGGTTGTCCCTGCTGCAACTCGTTTCCGGCGATGCTACCGCATCCAATGACGACTTGGCGTGACTTCTTCCCTTGCTTGACAATAGGCTCGCCATGGATAATTCCCTCGGGCGTCATGCGATGGGCAAATGCACTTGCGAATACACCTTCAAGTGAGACGGCCACTGGTACGTATTGGTACTTGAACTGCGACATGTCAGGGTTCATATCACTCAGGTTGACTTCACCGGGTGTGCCCGTAAGACGTGTGGCAGTGCTGGTGGCCAAAAGCACTCGTTTCTCAATGCCATCCTCGCCGCCTACAGCGTCAATCGGACAGACGAACATGCTGCTGACTTGTCCCAGATTCTTGGTGATGGGACTACCTTGACTGGTCAGGAGTAGCGGTGCGTAGGTCCAGGGAAGAGGCTGGAAGTTCGGTTGTTGCGGATCGCTTGACACATTAACGGGTATGGGCAGGCACTGTATGTCTTGGACGAGGGCAGGGTTGACACGGACGCCGTAACGGAAGAGCATGTCGGTGATGCCCAAGTCCAGTGCAACGATAGGCGTGAAGCCTTCTTGCTGCAACACCTGTTCGCTGAACCGCACACCGTCGATGGCCCAGAGGAGTGCACCTCCCTGCATCAGGTATTGATCGAGTACGAACTTCTCCTGGTCGGAGAATGCACGTTGCGGCCCTACTATCATTACGGCCTTGTAGCCATCCAACATATGCGCGTCGATGGCCGACGAATCGTCTGTGGCCATGATGCTGCCACGGTCCACCTGGTAGTAGCGGCTCAGCGCACGCATCAGGTCGTAGGTATGCGCCTCATCCGGTTCTCCGTGCCCCTCAAGGATGGCCACGCGTGGTGTCTCTGTTTGTTGGAGCAGATGGAGTGCTTCGGCGAAGGCGAACTCAAGGTTCTCGATGCTCGCGTTTAGGTTCTCTTCCCCACTCAGGCCTCGTGTGTTCTTGAGTAAAGCCACCGGTGCTCGTCTGCCCTTGTAACGCATGAGCGCGTAAGGATAGACGGTCGTCTGAGCTGTCTTTCCGTTCTGCTCTCGTTCGTGGATGACGATAGGAGACAAGCCTAATGAGTCTGCGACGGCATTGGTAATTGGTGATTGGTGATTGGTGATTGGGGCATAGACGCTCATCTCGTCCAAGGTCTCACGTGTGGCTTTCTGCAGACGTCGGAAACCGGCGTTGAGGTCGCCCTGTAGGAACAGCGTCACTTCGATGGGCGCGTCTGTTTGCAGCAACAGTTGCTTGGTAGCCTCGTTGAGACTATAGCGCTTGTCATCCGTCAAATCCCAACGAACGACGAAAACCTGTGCCAGTATGTTTACCAGCACGACGCCAAGCAATACTATGACTGCATTACGCCACTTCATTCTCTACTCGTAATTGTCTCGATAATGTCTCGATAGTGTCTCGATAAAAGTGTGGGTTATTTCTTGATCTGTTCCCACACAGTTTGATCGATGACGACGGGATATTTGGCACGAAGGGCTTTGATCCATTCGGCTTCCAGATAGTCCTGATAGTCGGTGGTCACTTTGCCTTTCTCGTCGCTCCAAGTCTCGGGCGCTTTGAGTTTCTTGCCGAGGCAGATGACTACCGGCAGTTGCTCGGAGGGCGTGAATTCTGCCTTCTTCAGCTTGAAGCCGAATTTGTCGATAGCTGCGTTCTTGCCCTGTTCCCACAGACCGTGTTGCACCTTGACGTATTGTACGCTGTCGGTGTTGAGGCGGCGCGTGATATAGGCGTTGATGCTGTCGGCTTCGGCGCTCTTGATGATGGCCTTGGCTGCTTTGGCACTGCTCTTGTCTTTGCACTGCAGCAGATAGCCTTTCCAGCGCGGTTGCTCCCAAGGATAATTCTTCTTGTTGGCCAGGAAGTACGTCTGAAGGCCTAAGGTGTCTTTGGCAGCTTTGTCCCATACTTCGCGCAGCGACACTTCGAAGAGCAGAATGCCGTCGTGGTACTCTTTGACAAGGTTCCTGAGGTCGGCATATTTGTCCTCGAGGTGCTCGTCGGCATAAGCCTTGACATCAGCGTCGCTCATCTCTGCGGGCAGGTTGTACTCGGCACGGGTCTTGCGGATAAAGCTTTTCTCCGCCTCCTTCATGCGCTCGTCGCGTTGTACCTGACGTAAGATCTGAGCGCGCATCGAGTCGAGCGGTTGGATGCCGCGTTGTCCCTCTTTGAGGATGATGTGCCAGCCGTAGGCGGAGCGGATGGGTTGGCTGATCTCGCCATCTTTGAGGCTGAAAGCTGCATCCTCGAAGGGCTTGACCATCATGCCTTTGCCGAACCAGTTGAGATCACCGCCACGTGCGCTACTGCCGCGGTCGTCGGACTCCAGTTTAGCCACTTCGGCGAAGTTCTCTGCCGTGACGATGGCACGGATAGAGTCGATCTGCGCTTTCTTGACAGCAGCGGTGCTATCGGCCTGTTTGAGTTGTTCGGGATCCGCCTCGTTGGCGCGCGGCACCATCTTCATGATGTGACGAGCACGCACCTCTTCGTGATCACGCTCCTCCTCCACCAGCACAATGTGGAATCCGTATTGAGTGCGGAAGACCTCGCTGATTTGTCCGACGGGTGTAGCGTAGACGGCCTCCTCGAGCGGATAGACATAACGGAACGGAGTGATCCATCCGAGTTCGCCTCCTGTCTCCTGTACGCTCGGGTCGGTGCTGAGTTCACGTGCAACAGCATCAAATGCCTCCACCTTCTGGCGCACGAGTTTAGCCCGTTTGCCTTTGCCTTTCATCACACCTTTGCCGATGGTGACGCGTTCGCGTGCCTCGTTGATCTTGGCTTGTGCTTCGGCCACAGCAGCGCTGTCTGCGCTGGCGGGGCATTGGATAGCAATGTGGGCAGCGCGACGATCTTTGGCCATATGACGCCAACTCATCTCCACGAGGCTGTCAATGGCCTGTTGATCTTGGAGGTACTTCGGCGTAGCCTGTGCGCGGTAGCCTTTCAGCTCTTTAAGGAAAGCCTCGGTGGTGTCAATGCCTTGTTGCTCGGCTTCGATCACTTTGAGTTTGAAATTGATGAACATGTCAAGGTACTCGTCCATCGTTTTGGGGTCAACCGCACCGGCCTGGTTGTTTTTCTCATAGATATAGAGAAACTCCTCTGCACTAACGGGTTGACCGTTGATAGTCATAAGCGTTTGAGCCTGCATAGCGAGGCCCATCCAACCGGCGACTAATACCAATACTAATTTCTTCATATACATAGAATTTTAAATATTTTTTTGTATTCCATACAAATAGCCCGCAAAATTACAAAAAAATTTTGATATGTGCAAATAAATTTGTATCTTTGCACAAATTTTACGACTATGAATACCCCAATATCTCCTGAATTAGTGTCGAAGGCGCACGAAGTGCTTGCAGAAGCACAGCGTGTAGTCATCTTCACGCACATGGGTCCGGACGGTGATGCCATCGGTTCGTCGCTGGCCCTGCGTCATTATCTGGAATCACGTTCTACAGCTACTCAGGCGACCGTGATCGTGCCTAATGATTTTCCGGATTTTCTGGCATGGATGCCAGGGGCGGACCAGATACAGGTGTATGAAGGTCATGCGGAGCAATGCGACCGTTGTCTGGACGAAGCGGATGTGGTGGTTTGTCTGGATTTCAATGATCCTCGGCGTATAGGGCCTGTCGGAGAGAGAGTGCTGCAAAAACCGTGCCCAAAGGTGATGATAGATCATCATTTGTATCCGACGGATTTTGCGACGGTCCTGATTTCGGACCCAGCGGTTTCATCGACATGCGAGTTGGTGTATTATTTCCTGCGTCAAAGGGAGGGCGAGTCGTGGCATCCCTCGCCGGAGATAGCCAATTGTCTGTACACCGGATTGATGACAGATACCGGTAATTTCTCGTATAACAGCAATCGGCCGGAACTATATGAGATCATCGCGGAACTGATGCGTGCGGGGATACAGAAAGATGTCATCTATGATCGTGTCTTCAATCAATATTCGGCCGACCGGATGCGTCTGATGGGGTATTGTCTATACAAGAAGATGCGTCTCTACCCGGAGCATCATATGGCACTAATCACTTTGTCGATTGACGAATTGAAACAATTCAACTACAAGCAAGGCGATACCGAAGGTATCGTTAACCTGCCGCTGCAGATGGGAGATATCTTCTATTCGGTCTTTATGCGTGAGCAGGAACCGAAGCCGGGGACCACGAAGAATGTGGTGAAGGTGTCATTCCGTTCGCAAGGAGACAGGCCCGTGAATGTGATGGCGGCAGAAGTATTCCGTGGCGGAGGACATGCGAATGCGTCGGGCGGTGATTTCTACGGATCAATACATACTGCTGCGCGTTTGTTCTTGCGCGAGTATCCGAAGTATTTTAAGAAGGAATAAGAAAAGAAGCGACCGAGGTCGCTTCTTTTCTGTTTATTGCACTCGTGTGCCGCGTGCATCGTAGATGCGACCGTCGCGGATGATATATAGGCGACCGTCTATCATGCGTTTGCGTACGTAGTCACGCGAGTTGTCGTCGGTAACGGGATCGAGGGCCGTAGGCGTTTCTTGCACCGGTGAGATCTCGAGCCAGAAACGTCCGTTGTGCGTGCCCTGACTCAGCGTGGCGGTGTACGTCAAGCCTGTGCTGAGGTTGGTACGCATGCCGGACAGTGAATCGATGAGCGTGATACCTATACCGTCGCTGCCGTCTGGTAGTGCGAAAGTATAGTCGCCTGCTTGGTCCGCCTTGGAGAGCACAACACCCAACGGGATCAGCGTGGTCTCTTCGGTATGAAGCGACATGCTATTGGCTGCCACCTGCTCGTTGCCTACGAAGGAATAGAGGTAGGCGTGGTTGTACTTAGGCTCTTTGCTAAGGTCCTGTCCGAAATCGAAGGAGTCGGTCACCTGTTCCATGGTGCTCATGCGAATGTAGGTCTGATCTTCGAATGAACCCTCTCGCTCCAGCGTGAGACGCCATGTGTAGTCAGTGGTTTTCGTCTGTCGACGGGCTACGATGGATGATGTGTTGGGCTTGCCTACCACTTTCTGCCAATAGATAGCACTGCTACATTGCACCAGATAAGCGAATGTCGGGCGGAAGTGGAAGGGGTGAGTAGAACGTGGCGTGAGAGAGTTGTCGGTGGTGTTCCACTCGTAGAGGAAAGGTAGTGAGCCGGTGACAATCTCCCATTGGGGATGAGGTTGCCAAGCGATGTTCTCACCGCCTTCGCCAGAAAGTACTTCCATGGTGTAATCATTATAGCCAGGCACTCCGATGCATCGCCAGTAACTGTCTTTGATGGTGTGATCCATCTCAGGATGAAGTCCATCTGAATTATGGTTGATCTGGCACTGGTATTCCTCGCCCAGAGCAGGGAGTGTGGCCTCCGATGTTGCGATCGTTTCTATATGCATATTAGACGGGAAGAACAGCTCGACATTATGGATCTGGTTGAGCCAGAAGGTGGTGGTGTCGTTGTACTCCATCTGGCTGAGATCAAGGCTAAGTAGGTAACCTTCGTTCGCTTTGAGCACGAAGGTGTTGTGGTCGATGCCTAATTCGGAGTGGATGTAGTCCCAGTTGGTACAATCGTGATTGAAGCAATTGTCGGCAAAATAACCTTGCTGTGCGCGGCGTAGGCCATTGTAGCGGGATATGATCCATTGCTCGCCGTAGGTGCCGAAGCCAAACACATCGCTTAGGTTGACATCAAACGGGAAGGAGATGAAATAGTGCTGACGTTCAAAGACCGGTATCTGTTCTCCACCTATCAAGAGAGGATGGTAGGTGGCTATTTGCTCGTCGGTGAGGCAGTGCTCTTTTATTTCATCCTCGGTGTCACCTGGGCCGCGACGGCGGTTGTTGAGCGTCCAACGGTTGAACTTCATCACGCCATAAACGGTTCTTACTTCCGATAGTTTGCTTTCGTCGTTAGCCATGGTGATGCAGTCGGCATCTTTTTGATGATCACGAATGATCATAGCGTCTGCCTCAATCTGCTGAGTTCCCGTTATGTCGCCACTTGGCATCCATGCAGTCACCAAACGATTGGTCTTGAAGTCGTAGATGATACGCATTTTTTGCGGCGTGGTACTATATGTTTCTCCTCCCAAAATCTTTATGGCATGGTCGGCATCGAATGCCGCATTGGGATCACCGCGGAAGTATTGAGCGTCTGCCGGAATAATGGTGGTGTAGCAAGCGTAGAGCTTGGCGTAGGTGCCGGGAACGGCCTTGATGATGGTTTCGTAAATCCAGTTCTGGTCGTCGTGCAGCAAGACAGCGTTAGCCTCGAGATGATCGGTTGAGGCAATTGGGTTGCCGTCTTTGTCCTTTAGGCCGGCATCTCCGACGAGAACAAGGAATCGCTTGGTAATATTGGTAGCAGAGGCAACGTAGGCGCGGCTGATCTTGTTAGTGTGCCAGTTCCACATGAAGCGGATGTTTGCGCTGTACATATCCCCGGTGGGATCGGTGTTTGGTCTTCCGTCTCCGCCATACGTTTCTGCTTTTAATTCACCATCCGGATAGGTGGCATCACCTTCATAAATATTATCATATTCATTTGCATAGTCTTGAATCAAGGTGTCAGATATACAAGGACTATAATCATTGGCGATGCAGAACATGACGTTGGTACCACGCGGACACCATTTGGCTTTGTAGTGACTGTATTTTTCACCAAAACTATTCTGTTCGCTTTCTGAGAAAGCGGAATATGTCATCTTATGATCGTAGTCGTTGCGATAATTGCCCCATTTGCTATTGAGTGCTCCGCTGCGGATATAATACGGCCCGGTATATTTCTCAATCTTGACAAGGCTCATCGTACCGCCTGATTGGCTGACAATGATGTTATAAACACCCGATTCCTCTACAGCCGGATCGTCGTTGATGTTGATAGGAGAGGTGGGCGTTCCCCATGACACCTCGCCTGTCGTGCTATTGATGCCAGTTACTTTGCGGAATTGGATAGTCGGGTACGATCCTTTGCTGATGAAGAACGAGACGGTGTCGGTAGCCCCCTCTTCGGCATAAATGACGCGCGAGGGATGAGACCATGCCGCAGTGTGTGGACCTTTCGACCAAGTAGCCAAATCTTTGTAGACAACCTGGAAGTCACCGGTCTTGGTGGGATAATGTACACCCACTACATAGTTGTAGCCGCTCTTGTTGGCGAAGGACAATGTGAAGGTATAGGTGCCTGCGGCGGTAGTAAGGAGTCTGCACTTGGATTTGCCAGTTTCGAACTCCCAAAGCGTTTGTCCGACATCGCCGCTATTACCGTTTTTCATAATGCCGTTGTTGCCGAACCATTGATTGTCAGCGCGATAGATCTTAAAACCATAGGTGGTTGTCTCGCTGAGTGCAAGGTCGACAGGCGCAGATAAAGTAAACTCGTCTGTGAATTCAAAAGGAATGGACGCTACTTCAATGGCTCCTTCTTCGGAGAAACGATCATAGACTTTGAGGGTATAGCCAGTATTCTCCGGATAATTCACCCAATAACCATCGTCATAATAATCCGTTAGATTATATGTCTTAGCTGTTTGGCCTGTTGCCGGAACAAACATAGATAATTGGGCAGAGTTATAGTCATCACGCCTTACAGCTTTCGTCGCATAGAAATAGTCGTATCCGTGCTGGTTGGCCTCTGTGAAGACAATATTGGTATAAGATGCGTTCACCCCGGCCTCTTCAGCATCGAAGTAATAGATGTTTGTGCCTTCTATGTTTACCATGGTTCCATGCTTACCTTCGCTATATGGAGTGTTTGTCCATGTATAAGTTGTATTGGCACCGGAACCACGCTTTTCTCCGGAACCTTCCCAATAACTATTGTTCTTGTAGAAATACACATTCACCGAACTCCAGCCGAGTGTATTGTTGAAATAGATCGTGCGTTTGTGCTCGTAGATGGCTGTTAGTGTAGCATCGTATTCAGCGGTGTAGCTGTTGTCTTTCGTTGTCTTATCGCTACTTAAGGTAATACCTTCTCCGGCTTTCCACTCTTTGAACTTGTAGCCGATGATGTCCGGGGCGGTGACATCAGTAGCATCGAGCGGGTTACCGGGTTGTGTGATGGATGGCAGCAGTACTTCATCGCCGCACATATACTTGATGGTGACGGTATAGTCGTTAGCAATGCGGAAGTTCTTTTTGAAGGTGCTGAGCATTGTTCCGCTTCCGCAGTCACCTCCTGTGCGAAGGACGGCCTCAATCTTGTAGGTGCCGGCAGCCAGGCCAACAATCGGGAAACGCACTTGGTTGGGTTTGGTGCCTCCTTCGGTATAGGCTTCGGCATCATGACCGGCGACAGGGCTTACACCGTCGCTGTATAAAAATCGCCAGCATACGATGGTAGCATCGCCGATTTTAACGGTCGGGTCGATTACGGCATCGGCGATAACATAGTCCTTGTCATCGTCACCCGAAGTTGCCGGCATGATTTCCATAACGGTACGCGACAGGGATATATCTTCGATGGTATATGGTTTGTAGTAGGCGTAAAGGGTTGCGCCGCCGGTTTTGTCCCATATATGTGCCGATGTGCCATCGGCATTGTAGTATTGTGTGCCTTCTCCGTTCTCCTCGTCCCAGTAACCTTTGAAGCCATAATTGGATGCCGCAGTCGGAAGATCACCTGCTGCGATGGTCGGCATAGGTGAGTTGTAGGTGGCCGTGACGGAATTGTCGGGGCCGGAACCATAACCTGTCTGGCCTGTGTTCTGGAGAGTGACGCTATATTCGGCGTAGTCATAGCAAGCGTAGACGGAAATGTCCTCTGTTCGCGTGCCGGCCGAACTGATCCAGTTGGCATCTGCGCTAGAATAGCAGGTTCCGGTACCATCGTCATTGCTATACCAACCTTTCCAAAGATAACCGGAATTGGTTTCTCCTTTGATGAAAGTTACGTTGGTGGTCGCTAATACATAATCGCCACTGGTAAATGAAGGCGAAGTGGAGATGGCGGAATTACTTCCGTTGATGGCTCCTGCGCCATATGTAATGGTATAGGCGGTCGGGAAAATCACAGTCAACGCTTTGGTGGAAGAGTTAAACGTGAACGTGTATGTGCCTGCGAAATCCGCGGTTAGAGTAAGGTTGTTGTTTGTCCCGGTTGTGGTAGTAGCCATTGCCGTATTGGACGCACGTGTAATTACCTTGTCTGGCTCGGTATACCAAGTGCTGGAAGCACGATCTACAACTTTGAAATAGTATGTGCCGGCAGAAAGAGAGAATGTTCCGCTAAACGTGTTTGTTCCGATATTTGGGAGTCCTATCCATGTATCCCAGTCTCCCATTTCGTGACCATACCCGCAAATAGCCCATTGGTCCGCAAAGTTGGCAGTTATTGTACCTTCAGATGAGGCTTTAACGGTGGTTGAGGAACTGCTTGCGTCAGTAATAGTTACGGTACCACTGGTGAGTGACCAATTGTCGAATATATAATTCGAATTGGGAGAAGCAGAGATGGTGGCGGATTCGGTGTTCGGGCCTGCAGTGGCAGATGAAGGACTGACTGTGCCGTGGCCGTCACTTAGGACGGAAACAGTATATGTTGTCTCTGTTATCCAAGCCTGTTTGTCTTTATAACTGAACCAAATGCGGATAGATGAGCCATTTTGTCCTGTGAATTTCAATGAGGCTTTATTTTCCCATTCTTTTGCATCAACCCCGCATGCTACTTTTGCTCCGTTAACAGTGACGGCATTGACATCCGGATAGGAAGTCCAATCCCCCGTATACTCGGCTGTGTTGTTGTTGAAATTGAAGCGGAAATAGAACGGGCTTGAGGTGGTAGTGATGTCGACATAATACACCTTATCGTATGCATTATAGGTCATATCCACATTTGACGGACTATTAAGAGGCGTTGAATTTCCATACAGTAGTTTAACAGGGGCGATGTCGTAATTAACAGTCAGCAGGTAATCGCCAGAGGATTTAGTGACAAAACTACAGGGATTCGTGTTTGTTTCGGCTGATTTTCTGGTTAGACCGCTACCAAAGGTGTATGAGTAGAAATTGTAACCATCAATGAAGGGCGCTTCAAATGAGCGTGCAGTCGTTACACCTACGGCATTTTCGGTTGTTGATGGTTTGACTGTTACGGAACCGAATTTGTAATTAACGGTTACATCATGAGTCTCTTCGGCCACAAATGAAGCAGTTACAGTGACGTTATTAGAGTAGTTGTTGAAGGTAACGGTTGTTGTCGGGCTGGTTGTATTTGCAATAGTGATAGAAGAAGCGCCGCTGGTGGCAGTCCACCCGGTGAATGTATATCCCGTCGTGGGCGTTGCGGTAATAGTATATGCCGTTCCTTTTGTGATGCCGGTCACGCTTCCTGAAACGGTATTACCGTCAACTGCGCCGGCAACGGTTAAATTTTTAGAAGGAACGATAAAGGTGTATGCATAGTTGCTGCCTCCTTTACTATACCAATATTCCGTACCACAACCCGAAGAAGACGAAGAGTTGCCGGTAGCTTTGAACCAACACTCGAAAGTGTATGTGCCCGGGGCCAATCCTCCATTCATTAGATCATCGTTGATCCCCGTTTTCTGCCAGACCTGATTGTCGCCGGAAGAACTACTCCATGAAGCTGCAGTGCCAGAAGCAGACTTGTCATACACAATAACTCCATTGGAATCTTTAACCCGGTAAAATATCTCGGCGGAACAAATATTTGCACTTCCATTGGTTCGCCATACATTGGCTTTGAATGCTTTGAGAGTGATGCCGGTTGTCACAGTACCCAGACTTGTGACCCCTTCCTGGCTTGAGTTGTTCAATGTGCGCGTTATATCAGATCCGTTTACAGAGAACGTCAGTACAACTCCTTCGTTATCCCACCAACCGGCACCTGCCAGTACATTGTTTGCCCCCAGCAAGAGAAGTATGGAGAAGAGGAGAGATATATGTTGGAACTTTTTCATAAGTAGATTAGTTTCGTAAAGATTGGACATTTATTTGGACTATATCTAAAATCACAGGATAATATACTATGTATATTATAGGGTGTGGTATGATACGTGATTGCCTCGTTGCGCTCTCGTTGCAGTCTCGTTATTGTCTCGATGAAAGTTAGTTCTTGAGTAGCGGATGGTGCGATAGGTGATGAATCCGCCGAAGAAGAGTGCAAAGAGGAGCATGATCCACGGTTCGCCAATAGGAGGATCGGTGGAAGGCGGTGAGTCGGGGCGATCACCGAAATTACCGATCAGTCGGCGTTGGATATTCTCCCACTTAGCAGCTTCGCGTTGCGGGTTGGTGACATCGTCTTCGCTGATGCAATAGGTGGAAGGTGCATCAATATTGAACGGAATATAGACCATCGATGTGGGATATGCCACGCCGCTGGTCATGATTTTACACTCGCGCATCTCCAATAGTGGGGGAGGCTCCATGGTGTACATGGGCACGGCCTGCGCGCTTGCTATGCACACTACTAAAAGGAATGCAGTAAGAACGTGTTTCATGGTTTGTGAATGGTAAATCGTGGCAAAGTTACAACTTTTTTTGCATTTATGCAAATATTTTGTTCATTTTTCATTAAAAATAGCCAAAAAAGAGAGACTTCCGTGAGGAAATCTCTCTTTGAAGCCATCAGCTATCAGCTGTCAGCCATCAGATTTCTGAATCCTGAATGCTCTGTTACAACCAACGAACGTAACAGAAACCGCTTACCGGAGTTCTGTTACAGCCAACGTACGTAACAGAAGTCCATGCGGTGGGGCAGGAGTTCATTCTGCGGATACATACGCAGGCAGAACTTCATGCCGCCGGCATAGTCTACCTGGTAGGTATTCTCGAAGAAGAGATGTGTGCCTTCAGCCTTGACGAACTTCAACGGCTCTACTTCGTAGAGTTTGTCGTTGTTGTGGGTGGAGGTGCGAACCGCTACGAGTTCTACGCCGATGCCCTTGTCGTTCAGACTGTGGGTGTCGAGTTCGACAGCAACGCGGAACTTATCACCTACCGTCAGGTTGTTCAGATCCTCCGGACCCTCTTTCTTCACTACCTCTATCTCATCCCAGTGGGCAGCGATGTTCTCTTTCCAAGCAGCGATCTCTTTGGCTACCTTGTAGTTGTCTGCCAACAACATATTATGGCGTTTAGCCAACTTGTTGTAGAACTTAGCGAAGTAGTCGTCAAGCATACGCTTCATGGTGAAGCGCGGGGTGATCTTGGTAACGGAGTTCTTGATATATTGAATCCACTCAGGGCTGTAACCCTTGCTGTTCTTAGCATAGTACAGCGGGATGATCTCGGATTCGAGCATCTGGTAGATGGTAGCAGCATCGAGCTGATCCTGGTGCGCCTGATTCTCGTAGGTGCGTTTTTCAGTCAAAGCCCATCCTGCACCCTCGATATAACCCTCGTACCACCAACCGTCTTTGACGGAGAAGTTGAGTACGCCGTTCATCTGTGCTTTCTCACCGGATGTACCGGAAGCCTCGAGCGGACGTGTCGGGGTGTTGAGCCAGATGTCGACACCGGAGATGAGTCGTTTAGCGAGGCGCATATCGTAGTTCTCGAGGAAGATGATCTTACCGAGGAACTGCGGCATACGGCTGATCTCGATGATACGCTTGATCAGGCCTTGTCCACCACCGTCTGCGGGGTGTGCCTTACCGGTGAAGAGGAACTGAACGGGGTAGTTGGGGTTGTTAACAAGTTTGTCGAGACGCTCGAGGTCGGTGAACAGCAGGTGTGCACGTTTGTAGGTGGCGAAACGACGACCGAAACCGATGATGAGGTTCTCCGGCTTCATCTCGCTGAGTGCGCGGATGATGCGAGCAGGATCGCCCTGCGACTTCATCCAGTCCTCGCGGAACTGCTGCTTGATATAATCCACCATCTTACGCTTCAGACCGAGGCGCGTAGCCCAAATCTCAGCATCTGGAATGTCGTTGTACGGCTTCCACATCTCGAGGTTCGATTGGTCGTTCTGCCAGCCTTTAGGCAGGTATTTGTTGTACACCACTTTCCAATCGGAAGCAGCCCAAGTAGGCATATGTACACCGTTGGTGACATAGTCAACATGCAGTTCTTCAGGGAAATAGCCGGGCCAAACGGGCGAGAACATCTTCTTGGATACTTCGCCATGGAGCCACGATACACCATTAGCCTCTTGGCAGGTGTTGAGCGCGAAGACAGACATCGAGAATTTCTCGTTCTTATCTTCAGGGTTGGTGCGGCCCATACCGATCAGGTCGTCCCACTCGATACCCAACTTGCCGGCGTACTCGTTCATGTACTTATAGAACAAGCTCTCCTCAAAGTAGTCGTGACCTGCAGGCACCGGAGTATGGCAAGTGTAGAGTCCGCTGGAGCGTACCACTTCTTTTGCCTCGTTGAACGAAAGTCCCTCTTGTACCAGATCCACCAGACGTTGCAGACCCATCAGGGCAGCGTGGCCTTCATTACAGTGGTATACATCCTTCTTGATGCCCAGTTTCTTGAGCGCCAGCATACCACCGATACCCAGCATGATCTCTTGCTTGATGCGGTTCTCCCAGTCACCACCATAGAGTTTATGCGTGATCTCGCGATCCCACTCGCTATTGAGCTCATTATCAGTATCCAAGAGATACAGGTTCATGCGTCCTACAGCTACCTTCCAGAGGTATGCTTTCACGGTGCGGCCAGGATAAGGCACCTCGACGATGAGGTTGCTGCCATCATTCTCCTTCACCTGCGTGATGGGCAGGTTGCTGAAATTCTGCGCCTCATAGTTAGCGATCTGTTGTCCTTCGGGCGAGAGGGTTTGAGTGAAATAGCCATAGCGATAGAGGAAGCCGATGGCCGTCATATCGACGTTGCAGTCGGAAGCCTCTTTGATATAGTCGCCGGCCAAGATACCCAGACCGCCTGAATAAATCTTAAGAACGTGGGTGAGACCATACTCCATCGAGAAATAAGCGATGGTCGGTTTTTTCTTGTCTTTCGGAGCGTCCATGTATGCGCGGAACTCGTCATACACAGCGTTCAGTTGTTTCATAAATTTCTGATCCTTGGTCAGCTCTACCATCCGATCATAACTGATCGTGTTGAGCAGAACGATAGGATTGGAACCGGCACGGTGCCATGCCTCGAGGTCGATGTAACGGAACAGATCCTTTGCATCGCCATTCCAGCTCCACCAAAGGTTGTACGCAATCTCTTGCAGTTTGCTCAGTTCTGCAGGCAGAGTAGCGTGTACGTTGCACTCTTTCCAAGCAGCCTGATTGACATTACTTACTTTAACTTTCATAATATGATTGTTTGTTGATTTTTTCGTTTGTTTCAAAAGCGGCCGCAAAATTACACAATTTTTTTGAATTGTGCAAGATTTTTCGAAAAAATTACCTACAATTATATAAAATGCCTATCTCATTTGGCAGTTTTTGCCAACGTCATTACCTCCTCGGCAATCCGTTTGGCTGAGTCGCGTTGAGCGAGTTGAAGTACGTTGGTGTGGAGCGACATGAGTTGTTTCTCATCTTTGATGAGACGTAGCGCTGTGGGTATCAGTTGCTCTGCGGCCTCTGCGTCACGCACCAGCACCGCAGCCTCTCGATTGACCAGTGCCATGGCGTTGTGTGTCTGGTGGTCTTCGGCCACGTTGGGTGAGGGCACGAGGATGGCGGGTTTGCCCAGCAGGCACAATTCGCTGATAGATGATGCTCCGGCACGCGAAATAACCAAATCAGCCGTTGCATACCTATCCGGCATGTCTGACAAGAAATCCAGACACTCGATATTCTTCGGACTACCTGCTGCTTCCCATGCTGCTTTGCATTTCTCGTAATAGACCTTGCCCGTCTGCCAAACGACATGCAGATCAGATTTGCCCAGTTCGGGCAGAGCTGCTTTGACGGCTTCGTTGATGGTGCGTGCACCGAGAGAGCCGCCGATGATGAGCAGGTTCTTTTCGCCTTTATTCTTTGCCTTTTTCCCATCCAACAAGTTCTGTCGCACAGGATTGCCGGTGAGGATGATTTTTTCTGCAGGGAAGAAGCGCTCCATGCCCTCATAGGCCACACATATCTTGGCTGCCTTGTCACGGAGGATCTTGTTGGTGACGCCTGCAAAACCGTTTTGCTCCTGCAAAAGGATAGGAATACCCATCTTGGCGGCAGCCCACATAGCTGCCCCCGAAGCGTAGCCGCCTACGCCGACTCCTACGTCAGGGCGGAAATCACGAATGATCTTCTTTACCTGATGGATGGATTTGGCGAGGTCGATGAGTACCGACACGTTCTTCCACGGCTGGGCACGGTTGAAGCCTCGTACAGGCAGTCCGACAATCTTGTACCCCGCTTGCGGGACGCGCTCCATCTCCATTCGGCCGAGTGCGCCGATAAAAAGGATCTCCGCTTCAGGATCGAGTTCCTTCAGCGCATTTGCGATACTTACTGCGGGGAAGATATGTCCACCGGTTCCCCCTCCGGAAATGAGGTATTTCATAATGGTCGTTAGACGTTAGTCGATTATTCCAATGTGAGGATAGGTACGTCCTCTTCGCTCTCCGTTTTGGTTTCTTCCACTTTCTCACGCAACTCCATCTGCTCGCGGCTGACGCTCATCATGATACCGAAATAGATGGATGTGATAAGGACGGATGTGCCGCCTCGGCTGATGAGTGGCAACGGTTGTCCGGTGACAGGTCCGAGTCCGACGGCGACGAGCATGGAGATAAGGGCCTGGCAGGTAATCATCAGTGCGAGTCCCATCGTCATGAGCATCGCCGGCGTGTCGGAGTAACGGCTAGACACGTTGCAGGCGCGGAAGAGGATCGCCAGATAGATGAAGATGAGGAAGGCTGCCCCGAGGATGCCGCTTTCCTCGACGATGATGGCAAAGATATAGTCGGCAAAAGCCAGCGGCAGATAGTCACGCTCCTTGCTATTGCCAGGCAGTACACCTATTGGTGAAGTGCCACCGCGGGCGATGGCTACGGCCGAATAGACCTCCTGGATATTATCGTCGGTGAGCACGTATTTGGAGGCACCATCGTCCGCGAAATGACGATCGAGTCGTGCCACCCATGTAGTGGCGCGCTTGAAGGGGCCATGCATCTCGCGGTGAGGGCGTACGAAGGCAAACTCGACGATGGCGTAACCGAGTCCGAGTATCAGGACGGCGATGCCGACGACGGAAAGCGTATATTTCCAAGGGATACGAGCCAGTATCCAGAGGCAGAAGATAATAAGCCCGATGAGTACGGCCGTTGAGAGGTTGGATGCCATGACGGGCAACATGACGATGCCGGCGATGATGAGGGTGCGGTAGAAATATTTCCGCTTGTCATCCTCGGAGTGAATACGTGCCAGTTGGTCGGCCACCACGATGATGAGGCTTAGTTTCGCCAGTTCAGAAGGCTGGAACGTGATGCCGGCAATGCGCACCCAACGGGCGGCACCATTGATGGTGACTACCAGCGGGTTGCCGGGTATCATGGTGGAATAGACCAGCAGGGTGCTGAGTGCCAGCAGAGCGTAACCGCCCAGACGCACCCAATAGGTGGGGATGAACTGAATACCATAGGCGGCTGCGAGTCCCAGCACGATGAAGAACATCTGCTGTCCGATAGGTCCGAGGGCGGAGTGATGCATGTACACGAGCGTGGACGACGCCGAGAACAGAGCGATGATGGCTACCACGATCAGAGTGATGAACAGTCCCCAGAATGTGCGGTCGATATATTTGAGCCCTGGTAGTTTCATAACTTACGTACGGCGTTCATAAACTGTTCGCCACGATCTTCATAACTCTTAAAGAGGTCAAAACTGGCGCAACAAGGCGAGAGCAACACCGTGTCGCCTTCGCGTGCGGCGCGGTAGGCTCCTTGGATAGCATCGTGCAGGTTGTTAGTATCGATGATTTGAAGACCGAAACCGTCGAAATGTTCATGTAGTTTCTCATTGTGCAGGCCCATGAAGACAAGGGTGTGGCATTTCTCGCGCACGAGTTCGTCTATCTCCGAGTAGTCGTTACCCTTGTCCTTGCCGCCTAGGATGAGAACGATGGGGGTGGTCATCGACTCAAGTGCGTACCAGCAGGAATTGACGTTTGTGGCTTTGCTGTCGTTGATCCAGCGTACACCACGGACTGTAGCGACGTACTGCAGACGGTGTTCGACACCCTGGAAGGTCTTCAAACTCTCGCGAATGATCTCCTTGCGAATACCCACTACGTTCGCAGCGATGGTGGCCGCCATCGAATTGAGCACATTATGTCGTCCCTTCAGCGCCAGTTCGTCTTCACCTACCGGCAGCGGGTTGGGTTGAGTGAATCCGTAAGGGTAGAGAGTGGCTCCAAGTTGCAGTTTCTTCATCTCACGATCTATCACGGGATCTTCTGCCCAATAGATGAATGCATCGTCCGTCGTCTGGTTGCGCGTGATGCGGAACTTGGCATCTACGTAGTTCTGGAACTGGAAATCGTAGCGGTCCAGATGGTCGGGTGTGATGTTGAGTAAGATAGCGACGTCGGCGCGGAAATCGTACATGTTGTCGAGTTGGAACGAAGATAACTCGATCACGTAGTAGTCGTGATCCTCATGCGCCACTTGCAGTGCCAGCGAGTTGCCGATATTTCCGGCCAGACCTACGTTGAGGCCCGCCTGCCGAAGGATATAATAGATCAGCGAGGTGGTGGTGGTCTTACCGTTCGAACCGGTGATGCAGATCATCTTGGCGTGTGTATAACGCGCCGCGAACTCAATCTCGGAGATGATAGGTGTACCCTGCGCCTGCAATTTCCGGATGAGCGGTGCTGTCAGTGGAATGCCGGGTGATTTGACTACTTCGTCTGCATTGAGAATCAACTCCTCGGTATGCTTGCCGTCTTCCCACTTGACGCCGTTCTGGTCGAGCAACGCACGGTAAGGCTCCGTGATCGTTCCGCAGTCGCTCACGAACACGTCGAACCCTTTCTCTTTGGCGAGGATGGCTGCTCCGCTGCCTGATTCGCCGGCGCCTAAAACAACAATTCGTTTCATGTTATCTTATCTTCAATGTCAATATGGTTAATGCTGCCAGTATCAGTGTCACGATGCAGAAGCGCAGCACAATCTTTGTCTCGTGGTGCAAGTTTTTGCTGCCACGGAAGAGGATGGTGCAGGTCGGGTCGTTCTTGAGTACCTGATCTACGCTGGTACGGAAATGGTCATGCAGCGGCGTTCGTTTCCATATGCGCACATGCTGTCCGCGTTTCTTATAGAACTTATACACCTGCGTCTGTACGATGACGCTCACGCTCTCCATGAGGAACACTCCGCAGAGTACGGGTACCAGCAATTCCTTATGAATGATCATGGCTGTTACGCCGATGATGCCGCCTACAGTCAGGCTACCTGTGTCACCCAGAAAGACCTGAGCGGGAAAACCATTAAACCAGAGGTAACCCACCAGCGCTCCTACGAATGATGCCAGGAAGACGACCAGTTCTTCGCTGCCGGGGATATACATCACGTCGAAATATTCGGCCCATACTACGCTACCGCTGGTGTAGGCCAGTATGAGCAAGGCGATGCCGATGATGGCAGAGTTGCCGGCACACATACCATCCATGCCGTCGTTCAGGTTTGCGCCGTTGCTCACTGCTGCCACTACGAATACCGTCAGCAGTACGAAGAAGATCCAACCGAAGCGGTATTTGTTCGCTTCGCCGGTCCAACTGAACAGGTCTGCATAGTTGAAGTTATGATGTTTGACGAAAGGAATAGTGGTCTGTGTTGATTTGATCTCCGGTGTTTTTTCTACCACCACGATATTATTTTCTATATGACTGCTTACCACTTCGTTCATCGCCACGGCCGGGCAGAAACGGAGCGTCAGTCCGACGATCAGTCCCAGTGTTACTTGGCCGGCAATCTTGATCCAACCGTTCAGTCCTTCTTTGTTCTTGCGGAAGGTCTTGATATAGTCGTCGGCAAAACCCAGGCTTCCCATCAGTAGGGTGGTGATGATCATCAGGATCATGTAGATGTTGCTCAGTTTGCCCAACAGCAGGCAGGGGATCAGAATGGCGGCGATAACGATCAGTCCGCCCATGGTGGGAACACCCTTTTTCGCTACGTTGAAGGGGTCGATGCTGGCATCACGTTGCGTCTCAGAGATGTTATGACGCTTCATGTAGTTGATGAACCAATTGCCCATCCATATGCTCACGCAGAGTGCGATGATGCCTGCTGTGATGGCGCGGAAGGATATATAGGTGAACAGGCGCGCACCCAACACATCACTGAAATGATTAAACAGAGAATATAACATAAATGTCTTTCGTTATATCGTTATGACCTTATTACGGATTAAATATACTTACGAACCACCTCGTGATCATCAAAATGATGTTTCACCCCTTTGATGATCTGATAGTCTTCATGTCCTTTGCCGGCTACGAGGATGACGTCGCCGTTTTGAGCGAGTGTGCAGGCTGTCTGGATGGCCGCGGCGCGATCTTCAATGACGAGTGTCGTGCGCAGTTCCTCTGCACTGAGGCCATCCGTCATGTCTTTGAGGATGGCGGCAGGTTCTTCGTCACGCGGGTTGTCACTCGTCAAGATGAGTTGTTCGCTACCGCGTTTGGCGATTTGCGCCATCATCGGACGTTTGCCTTTATCGCGATTGCCTCCGCATCCTACGACGGTGATCAGTTTAGCACCTTCGTGCTTGATTTCGCGGATGGTTTGAATCACATTATCTACCGCATCAGGCGTATGGGCGTAATCGACGATAGCCGTCCATCCTTTCGGGCTGTGGATAGTCTCGAACCTGCCGTTGACGGGCTTGAGTGTGGAGAGTACCCGCAGCACGTCCAGTTCGTCGAAACCGAGGTTGAGCGCTGCACCGTAGATACAGAGCAGGTTGCTCACGTTGAAGCGTCCCACCAAGGGCACAAACACCTCTTTGCCGTTGATGCTGAGCATCATACCGTCGAAACCTTCTTCAAGAATCTGCGCCTTGTAATCCGCCAGAGCGCAAGTGGAATAGGTGCGCACGGAAGCCGGGCAGTTCTGCGTCATCACGAGGCCATTCTTGTCATCTTTGTTGGTAACGGCAAAAGCTGTTTTCTTCAGTCCGTCGAAGAGCCGTTTCTTGGTGTCGCGGTAATTGTCGAAGGTCTTATGATAGTCAATATGATCGCGCGTGAGGTTGGTGAACAGCGCACCGTCGAAATCCAGTCCGGCGATGCGTTCCTGTGCGATGGCGTGACTGCTCACTTCCATGAAGGCATACCTGCAACCGGCATCCACCATACGACGCAGCAAACCGTTCAGTTCGATGGCGTCCGGAGTGGTGTGAGTGGCGGCCACGGCTTCGTCTTCGATATAATTGACTACCGTAGAGAGCAGTCCGGCTTTGTGACCCAGCGCCCGCACGAGTTTATATAGCAAGGTGGCGATGGTGGTCTTGCCGTTGGTACCCGTCACGCCGACGAGCGTCAGTTGTTTGCTTGGTTCGCCGAACCATCTGCTTGCCAGCAGCCCCAAGGCTTTATCGGTGTTCTCTACTAGGATATATGTAGGTCTGACGGCGAGCCCGTGGTCGCGAGTGATGTCTTCTTTCGGCATAAAACTGCTGTCCGAGAGAACGATCGCTGCAGCACCTCGTGCGACACAACCATCAATGAACGTGTGTCCATCTACTGCTGTGCCCACTTGTGCGACAAATAAATCTCCTTCGCCTATCTTGCGGCTGTCGAAATGAATGCCGTTAATCTCCTTGTCGGTGCTCCCGATGATTTGGAGAGGCTGAATGGCTGTCAATAGTTCGTTTAACTTCATATGTTTTGCTTGTGTTGCTTCGGATATGATCCGGTCATCGTGTCTCTAGTTTGCGTTCACCTTTGTCGTATATATAGCAACCGGTGTAGGCCATGGTGCGTTCGGCTATCACGCGTACGGTGCTACCGCAGTCCATGCCGGCATCGTACGGGTATTGCGGATCTTCAATCATGCAGATGCAGGTGTAGCGCGGGTTCTCTTCGGGGAAATAGCCTACGAACGTTATTCGGTGGTGCTTGCCCGAATAACCGTGTCCCGGGATGATAAGCTGTGCCGTACCTGTCTTGCCTGCTATCGAGACCAGATCCGACTGTGCTTTCCGGCTCCATAGTCGGCGGGAGGCGGTGCCCAGATGGTTATCCCATACTACGTCGTGCAGCGCACTTTGTATGTCTGCCAGGGTCTGCTTTCTGCAGATAGAAGACTTCACCACTTCGGGACGAAACAGTTTCTCTGTCTCACCGTTCTGCTGGATAGCAGTGACGAGCATCGGTCGCATCATCCGACCTTTGTTGGCCAGAGCGTTGTAGAACATGAGTATCTGCATCGGACTCAGTTCGACGGAGTAACCATACGACATCTTACTGAGTGTGACGGTATCGCGTGGTACGTCTATACGCGCTTTGTCTGCACCCGGAATCTCGCAATAAATGCTGTCCATCAGACCCATCTTCTCGATGCGGCGAACGAATTTCTTGGCTGACCCTTCATAACTGCGGGTGATTAGTTTGGCCAGGGCGATGTTGGATGACACGGCCAGTGCCGAGCGAACCGTCAGCAGGGTGTCCATGGGGTGGGCATCGGTATGCTTGACAGTGAAGTACTGCCAGGGTTGGCGACTTACGCTCACTGTGTCGTCGATTTCGATCTTCCCGTCATCCAGTGCGGCCACCAGTGCAATGGTCTTGAAGGTGGAACCGGGTTCCACACGTTGTACGGCGTGGTTCTGTGCTTCGTAGTAACTACCGTCTTCGGCGCGATCGAGGTTGGCGATGGCACGTATATAGCCCGTCTGCGTCTCCATCAAGATGGCACATCCCCACTTGGCATTCCGTTCGGCCGTCTTGCTCAGCAGGGCCTGCTCCACGATGTCTTGCAGGTTGGCATCGATGGTAGTGACGACATCCATGCCGTCGACGGCTTCCTCCATCGTCACCGACTCGTTGCGTCCACCGATTCGCTGGATACTGCTCACGCCGTCTATGCCCCGCAACTCGCGGTCGAAACGTTTCTCCAGACCTGAGTTGCCTACACCGCCTTCACCGTAGATGCTGCCTATCGTACGACTGGCCAGCATGCCGTACGGCTTGATGCGACGGTGCTGGTCTTCAAACAGTATTCCGCTTTTGTATTTGCCGCGACGGATGAGTCGGTTCTGTTCCAGCGCCTGTCGCTGCAGGTAGTTGATACGATGGTCGCATACCTTCAGTCGTTTTTCTCCGCGTCGATAGGCGTTGGTGATACGTGCTTTGTATTCGCCGGCTGTGTGATCGCCAACGATGGTAGCTAGGTCGTGTGCCAGACTGTCGATGTTCTCCACGAACAAAGCACCTTGTCTCTCGTGTAGCGCGGGCACACGCGTATCCATATATACATAATATTGTGGCATACTGCTGGCCAGGAGCTGGCCGCGGCAGTCCAGTATATTACCGCGTGTCGCCGTGATAGGACGGATGGTCGGCACTTGCCGCTCAGCCACCTTCAGCCATTCGCTCCGTTCCACGGCCTGGATATAGATGATCTTAGCCAGCACCGCGCAGAAACCCAGCGTGATGAAGATAAAGATGATGGCAAAACGCCAAACCGTATTTCTCTGTTCCTCACTCATTTGATTTTCGTTGGCGGTACTCTGTTCTCTTGCAGGCTGCTACCTTGTTCGCGCAGACGCTCAGCCACTTGTGACTGTCGGGTGGCGTTGGTCAGTTCGGCACTGATCGTCATATAGCGGAACTTGGCATCCAGCATCTCTTTCTTGGTATCTGTCAGGCGGTTCTGTTGCTTGGCCGACTGATAGCCGGTGAGTATATATAGGAAGATGAGTCCGACGATCAGTCCGATCAGCGGATATTGTTCGCGCAGACGACGACTGCGTAATTTGTCGCCGTTCAACCATGCTCGTATAGTGCCGGTGTTGCTCATATCTTCTCTGCTATGCGTAGTTTGGCGCTGCGGCTGCGGGGGTTGCGTGCCACTTCCTCCTCCTCGGCCGTGCGACCTTTCTCTATCAATGTAAACGGCGACAGGTTGTTGCCGTAGAAATCTTTCTCTATCGTCCCCTCCAGATTGCCGCTGCGCAGAAAGTTCTTCACCAGTCGGTCTTCCAGCGAATGGTAGGTGAGGATGACGATACGTCCGCCCGGACGAAGCAGGTCGCGTGCTGCCACCAGCATCTCACGCAGTGCTCCCAGTTCATCGTTCACCTCAATACGCAGGGCTTGAAACAGGCGCGCCAACTCCTTGCTCATCTCAGCCGGAATACGCGAGGCGGCTACCAGTTCTTCGGTGCGCTCAATCGCCTTTTCTGCTCGTGCCCGACATATATTCTTCGCAATGCCGCGCCCGTTCTTCATCTCTCCGTAGAGCCAGAACAACTGTGCCAGTTCTTCTTCACTATAATTGTTGACGATGTCTGCCGCCGTACGTTTGGCTGTTTGGTTCATGCGCATGTCCAGTGGGGCGGGATGGCGAAAACTGAAACCGCGTTCAGGACAGTCAAAATGATGAAAACTAACTCCTAAATCGGCCAGCAGACCGTCTATCTGCGTCACGCCGTAATAGTCCATCCAGTTCTTCAGGTAGCGGAAGTTACTCAGCACAAAGGTCCATCGGTCATCTTCTATGGCATTCTGCAACGCATCTTTATCTTGATCAAATGAGTACAGATGACCTTCCTCTTCCGTCCTTCGTCCTTCCTCCTTCATCCTTTCCAGAATGGCACGACTGTGGCCGCCACCGCCAAAGGTGACATCTACATATACCCCGTTCGGCTTAATCGCCAAACCTTCAATCGTCTCCTTCAGCATCGCTGGTATGTGATAACTCTCGGTACTCATCCGGACCTGACTGTAGTAGGTTATTAGTAGGTTATTAGTAGGTGATTAGTAGGTGATTTACCTGTCAATCATTTCTCTTTGCCATTTTTGCACGTAGTCTTGCAGCCAACTCTGTTTGGCTCAGGCGCTTAGCGGCAAAGGTCTCCGGCGCCCAAAGGGCGAAACGGTTGAGCATGCCTACAAAGAGCACGTCTTGTTGCGCACCGATGGTCTCCAGATTTTTCTTCTGAAGCAAGATACGACCTTGCCCGTCCATCTCCATGTATTCCGCATCGGCCATGAACTGCATCAGAATCAACTGATCTTCCGGATTCCACTCGTCCAGGGCTGCGCGCAGCGTCTCCACTTTCTCGTTCCATATATGCTCGGGATAGAACATCAGGCACTCGTTGTCTGTGTCACGACGCATGACGATACGCTTGCTGTCTGCTTCAGCCAATATCTTGCGGTAGGCGGCAGGCACGAAGATACGTCCCTTTTCGTCTAAACGGCCTTCGATATTTCCTACAAATGTACTCATAATTAGTCTGTATTCTGTACGCGGTATGCTGTTTTCCTTAAAATTCGGCGCAAAGATACAAAAAATATTTGAATTACACCACATTTCCCCACAAAAAAAAGTTATGAATTGTTTTATTAACAGATTGTCAACTACTATTTATGTAGTATAATTTGCATAAAATCAAGTAAATATGTGAGTTATTAACATTTTTGCAAAAAGTGGGGTAAAATGGGGTATTTGTTTTTATGCCTTGTGAAGGAGCAAAAAAATACCCCGCACCGGGTGGTGCAGGGCTTCTGTGAAACTACTTCAGCAGATGGTTTTTACTTCAACTGCCTGAAGTTCTGCTTGTCGATGATGGTGCCGTTCTGAATGACGAACAATCCGGGGTTGGCGCGTACAATGGTCTTGAGTGTTACGGGGTCGATGGTGCAGAACACACTCATCATCGTCTCCTCGTCCCAACCCAGTTCTTCTGCGAAGGCGTAGATGTCATCGTCGCCGCTACCGGTCAAGAAATACACGTTCGGGTGCTCATGGATGATAGCCATTAGTTTGTCCATCTGCTTGCGGTCGGTCTTTTTCAGGTCGTACATCGCTACCAGATATACGGGTTCTTCGCTCTCCAGAATATCGCTCGTGATGTCTTCATATTCCATCGTTAGGATCTCGAAGTCATGGATGGGCGCTTCATACCCTTTCTTGACAAGCACCGAGCGTTGGTCGACGAAGGTCCAGTCGGGGTCACCCTTCGGGTAGTTTTCTAACGTGAACTCTTGCTCTACACCATCTTTCTGGTAGATGAGCGTCGTTTCGTACACATCCGGTTCAGCATCTTCGGGCACCTCCATCAGTTCAGGGATGTTATTGCCTATTTTATACGGACGGAAGTCCATAGGAGGAAGGTGCAGATAGCTATATCCCATCATGCCAAGCGAGAAAGCAACACCCAGCAGAGCGATCACGAGATCCATCCACCAGGAGAAGAGGGGAGGAATAGTGCGGTATGAGCATAGAAGTACCACGCTCAGGCCCAGCAACACGATGTTCTTCCAGAACGTCTGCCAGTTGGTCAGCACCAGCGCATCACCGAAGCAACCGCAGTCGCTCACGGGGTTGGTCAGTGCTATCCAGAGAGTGAGCGGCGTCATGATGAGATAGAAAATCAAGGTCAACCAACTCGTCCAGCGTGTGCGTACGTTGAGTAGCATACATAGACCCAGCACCAACTCTGTTGTGATGAGCAGGATGGCGGCGGCTGTGGCCAGCGGCAGCAAGTCGGTGAACCAACCTCCGAAGGCCTTCAGGTAGTCTTCTATCTTATATACGGTGCCTAACGGGTCCACCGCTTTGACAAAACCGGAGAACAAGAAGGTCAATGCCAACAACGTACGGGCGATTGAGCCGATTATATGTAGTGCTGTCTTATTCGTTTGCATAGTGAATCAGATCAAATATAGCGTAGTTGATGATGTCGAAATAATTGCCTTCCACGCCTTCGGACGCGATGGTCTTGCCGTCGTGGTCGAGGATGGTCTTGATGCGGATGATCTTAGCCAGTATCATATCGACGATGCCTTCTTTCGACATCTCGCGCCAAGCCTCGCCGTAGTCGTGATTCTTGCGCACCATCAGTTCTTTGGCCTCGTTGAGCACTTTGTCGTATTGCTTGGCCGCTTCGTCGTTGCTCATGTCGATGGCGTCGGCATAACCGAGGCGCGACTGGATGATGGCGGTGATGCCGTAGTTGATGATCGCACGCAGGTTTCCCTCGATGTCATCGCCTACCAGACTCACTCCGGTCTCTTGCCGTTGACGGATGTTGCACACCTTGATATAGAGCTGGTCGGTGATGCCATGCAGACGGAAGATACGCCATGACGCTCCGTAGTCACTCATCTTGTCCATGAAGATCATGCGACATTTTGCCGTCACCTCATCAAATTGTTTGTTTGTATCAGCCATAGAAAAGAATTCTTATTTTTTTATTTCCTGCAGAAGTTCGTCTTTCGAGACTAACTTTTGTTCTCCGCTGCTCATCTCCTTGAGCATCACTTTCTGCTGCGCCATCTCATCGCCGCCAACGATGGCTACGTAGGGTATCTGTTTGGCGTCAGCGTAGCCCATCTGCTTCTTCATCTTCGTCGGTTCGGGATAAACCTCCACGGCGATGCCATATTGGCGGAGCTGCTTGGCCCATCCTAAGGCGTAGGTCAGTTCTGCTTCACCAAAGGTGGCGAAGAGCACTTGGGTGCTGGACTGCAATGCGGCAGGGAAGAGGTTCAGTTCCGTCAATACGTCGTATATACGATCCGCACCGAAGGAGATACCTACGCCCGACACATCCGGCATGCCGAAGATACCCGTCAGGTTGTCGTAGCGTCCGCCGCCCGTGATGCTGCCTATCTGCGCATCCAGTGCTTTTACTTCGAAGATAGCACCGGTGTAGTAGTTCAGTCCGCGGGCAAGGCAGAGGTCCAGTTCTATATTCAGTTCCACGCCTGTAGTCTCTATCATGCCAAACAGCGTTTCCAACTCCTCCACACCTTTCATGCCGATCTCGCTTGAGGCAAGAATAGTGCGAAGGCTGGTGAGTTTGTCTGCTGTCGTACCGCTGAGGTTGAGGATGGGCTGCAGTGCCATAACGGCTTCTTCGCTTAGTCCGCGTTCCTTCAGTTCGGCGTTGACGGCTTCCAGGCCTATCTTGTCCAGCTTGTCGATGGCGACGGTGATATCGATGATCTTGTCGGGAGCACCGATCACCTCGGCAATGCCGGCAAGTACCTTGCGGTTGTTCAGGTGCAGACAGACGCGGATACCCAGACGGCGATAGACCTCCTCCACGATCTGGATGAGTTCGAGTTCTCCTACCAGACTGTTACTTCCAATCACATCCACATCGCACTGATAGAACTCGCGGTAACGTCCTTTCTGCGGACGGTCGGCACGCCAGACGGGTTGGATCTGGAATCGTTTGAAGGGAAAACTGATCTCCTCGCGGTGCTGCACCACGTAGCGGGCAAAAGGAACCGTAAGGTCGTAACGCAACCCCTTCTCGGGAGCCAGCGCAGCTTTCTCACCGCTATTCTGGATGCGGAAGAGCAACTTGTCGCCCTCTTCGCCGTACTTGCCCATCAAGGTCGATAGGTTCTCCATCGCCGGTGTCTCTATCTGCTGGAAACCATACAGCGCAAAGACACCACGAATAGTGTCGAAGATATAATTGCGGCGCGCCATCTCTATCTGTCCGAAGTCACGCGTGCCCTTGGGTATACTGGGTTTTTGTGCCATATTACTTAAAAATCTCGTTGTATATTTTTTCTGTTGCTCCTAATTCGTTCTCTACGTACGCTGCGGCTTTCTCGCCTATAGTCGTATGGTCATTGAGCGCCTCGTTCATCGCTGTGCACAGTTCTTCGCCGTTCTTCACGCTGCGTGCCGCACCGGCAGCTATCAGTCCTTCCGCTTCGCGGAAATGGTGGTAGTTGGGACCGAACAAGACGGGCATGCCGTAGGCGGCTGCTTCCACTGTGTTGTGGATTCCTTCGCCGAACCCTCCGCCTATGTATGCTATCTGGCCGTAGTGGTAGGTGGAAGAGAGCAGACCAATCGTATCCACCACCAGCACCTCTGCCCGACGCAGGATGTTCTGCTGACTGGTCTTGGGAATGCGCCCGCTGACTGCGCTATAGCTTACGTATCGTCCTTGGAAGAGGTTGAAGATATAGTGCAGATGGGCTGCGTCTATCTCGTGCGGCACGAGGATGAGTTTCACCGGCAGGTCGGTCTCTTCGTTGAGCTGATTGAGGTAGTGCAGCAGCAGTTCTTCGTCCTTCGGCCAGGTGCTGCCCGCCACGATCACGCGTTCGCATCCTTCAGCAAACAGCGCTATGGGTAGTAGCCGTTCATTTGTCAATTGGTTTACTCGTTCCTTTCTCACCTCGGCCATCCGGTCAAAACGGGTGTCACCGGCCACGCTGGCCTGGAGTACACCATGCTCCGTCAGCAGACGAAGTGAGGCTTCGTCCTGTACGTAGAGATGGGTGAAACAGCGCAACAGACGTAGTTGGCCTTTACCCCACCAGCGGAAGAAATACTGCTGCGGGCGGAAGATGGCTGAGATACAGTAGGTAGGTATGTCGCGTTTCTTCAGCGCACGAAGATACGCCGGCCAGAACTCATACTTAACGAAGATGGCCATCTGCGGTTGCACTGCCTCCAGCCACTTGCGGGCGTTGCGACGCGTAGCGAAGGGCAGGAAGAGAACGGCATCGGCCTGGTCGTAGTCCTTGTGCGCCTCGTAACCCGAAGGCGAGAAGAACGTGACTACGATCTTTAATTTTTCATTTTTACTTTTTAATTTCTCTATGAGCGGACGTGCCTGTTCGAACTCGCCCACCGAGGCGGCATGAATCCACACGCACCCTTGGCAGCCGCTCAGGTCGCGCTTGAGGGTTTCGCGTTGCCCACGTACCATCGCACGGGCTTTCTTATGCCCGAATAACGCCGCGATTCGTATCAACAAAAAATAAATCCACATACTTATCTAAAAACGGGCACAAAATTACAAAATTATTTTGATATGTGCAAAAAAAATAGTACTTTTGCAGCCGATTTTGGAAAAATGAGTGAGAAACGAGTAGTCATATTAGCTATCGAGTCGAGTTGCGATGATACCTCTGCGGCGGTGATTGTGGATGGCGAGTTGCGCAGCAACGTCATTGCATCGCAGAAAGTGCATGAGGAGTATGGTGGCGTGGTGCCTGAGTTGGCCAGTCGCGCCCATCAGCAGAATATCGTACCCGTGGTGGACACGGCGCTTAAGCGTGCCGGCGTGACGCAGGCGGACATCTCCGCCATCGCCTTCACCCGCGGTCCTGGTCTGCTGGGATCGTTGCTCGTTGGTACCTCATTTGCTAAGGGCCTGGCGCTGGCATTGCAAGTGCCGCTGATCGATGTCAACCATCTGCAGGGACATGTGCTGGCACATTTCATCCAACCCTCAGCAGACAGCAATCAGCCATCCGACATCCGTCATCCGGAGTTGCCTTTCCTCTGTCTGCTTGTGAGTGGTGGTAACAGCCAGATCGTGCTGGTACGTGCCTACAACGACATGCAGATCATAGGACAGACTATCGACGATGCAGCCGGTGAGGCTTTTGACAAATGTGCGAAAGTGCTGGGACTTCCTTATCCCGGAGGACCGTGGATCGACAAGTTGGCCAAGGAGGGCGATGCAGCCAAGTATCCTTTCGCCAAACCCAATATTCCCGGTTACGACTATTCCTTCTCTGGTCTGAAGACTTCGTTCCTCTATACGCTGCGCGACATGCTCCGTGCGCACGGCGTGGAGACAATAGATGAACTGGCCGAAGTGGTGCCTCATTTGCGCGAAGATATGTGTGCCAGTCTTCAGGCGACAGTGGTGGATATACTGATGCGCAAACTGAAAAAGGCCGCGCAGGACTTGGGCATCCGTCATGTGGCGGTAGCCGGTGGCGTGAGCGCCAACAGTGCGCTGCGTGCAGCTTTTGCCGACTATGGCAAGCGCTACCGTTGGGAGGTCTATGTGCCGCCTTTCTCCTTCACAACAGACAATGCTGCCATGGTGTGCCAGGCGGGTTATTTCAAGTATTTAGACGGCGATTTTTGCGCCATAGATGCCGTGCCATATGCCAAGACGACTATCTGACACCATCCGTCCCTACCGCGACGTGCTCATCTTCATGGTCACCTTGCTGGTGGCCAATTATTTCTGGAAGTTCACCATGGTGGGCGACGAGGATGGCGATGTGGTGACTTGGTTCGGACAGGACATCACCGCTCCGTTCGCGTGGATGTCGTGTCATATCACGCGGGTAGTCTATTGGTTGGTGTCGCTCTGTCGGGATACGGTGCATATGGTAGGTCCTCAGACTTTGCGTTTCGACTCGGGTAGCGGTACATCCATCATCTGGGGCTGTTCAGGTCTGAAGCAGATGTTCATATGGCTATGTCTGATTCTGACTGTTTGCGGCGGATGGAAGCATAAGTTGTGGTTTATCCCTATGGGATGGCTGCTTTGTCACGCGTTTAATATCCTGCGTATCTGGCTCATTACACTGGCGATAGAGCACCATCCGGATTGGTTTCCGGTGTTGCACGACTACGTGTTCAAATACTTGTTCTATGGAATGATGTTCGCCCTCTGGGTGTGGTTCGTTGAGGGCATTCGCGGACCTCAGAAGGGTTCGGCATAGGTGCATCCCTCGCGCCAGCGCGAACATCCGTAACGCGTGTTGCCGCGGATGACGTGTCCCTGACGGCACACCGGGCAGAGCATGCCGGCTTTGTTGGTCTTCACGTCGCGTACCACGCCGCTGGTCATCTCTTTCAGTTCGTCTAGAAACTGTTGCGCTGTATAGTCGCCACGTTCTATCTCTCGCAGTTTTTTCTCCCATAGTCCTGTCAACTCTGCTGACTTGAGCAGTGGGGAAATGATGGTGTGGATCAGGTCGATACCCACTTCGGTGGCGCGGAGCGACTTACCTTGTTTCTGTATATACTTACGCTGGTAGAGTTTCTCGATGATAGCGGCGCGGGTAGAAGGACGTCCGATGCCGTTCTCCTTCATCGCTTCACGCAGTTCGTCGTTCTCCACTGCCTTGCCTGCCGTTTCCATGGCACGCAGCAGCGTTGCCTCGGTGTAGTATTTAGGCGGGGTGGTGGTTTTCTCCTTCAGCAGCGGTTCGTGCGGTCCCGACTCTCCTTTGACAAAGGCGGGCAGCCCTTTGCTGTTCTCCTCTTCACTGTTGTTCTCCTCTTTGTCGTCCTTGTCGTCGAAGACGGTACGCCAACCGGGCACCAGCACTTCGCGGCCGTTGACGCGAAAGTCCACCTCGCCTGCACGGGCGGTGATAGTGGTGTTGCTTACCTGACAGTCGGGATAGAAAGCGGCGATGAAATGCAGTGCCACCAGGTCGTACACCTTTTTCTCGTCTGCTGTCAGTCCCTCCGGACGCATACCGGTGGGGATGATGGCATGGTGGTCGGTCACTTTCTTGTTGTCGAACACGCGTTTCGACTTGGGTAATTTCGCACCCAGTAGCGGTGTCACTTGCGGGAAATAATCCTTGATACCTGTCAGAGTGGCCGGTACTTTCGGATAGATGTCATCACTCAGATAGGTGGTGTCCACACGCGGATAGGTGGTCACGCGTTTCTCGTATAGCGATTGAATGAGTTTGAGCGTCTGGTCGGCGGAGAAACTGAATTTCTTGTTGCAATCCACCTGTAGCGATGTCAGATCGTATAGTTTGGGAGCGTATTCTGTGCCTTTCTTTTTCTCAACACTGGTGATCTCGAGTGGAAGATCTTTGATGCTGTCCACCAGCGCTTCTCCTTGCTCCGGACTGTTGATGGCATATTCGCCTTCTTCGGCTGGCAGTTGAGCGGTGAAGAGGGTGTCGCGGTAGCGGGTCTTTAGCTCCCAGTAGGTACGCGGCACAAAGTTCTCTATCTCGGCTTGCCGCTTGACGACGAGCGCGAGGGTAGGTGTCTGTACGCGTCCGACGCTGAGCACTTGCCTGTCCTTTCCTGTCCCTTTCGCATAACGGATGGTGTAGGCACGGGTGGCGTTCATGCCGAGCAACCAGTCGCCTATCGCGCGCATCAGTCCTGCTTCATATAGGTGCTGGTAGTCGCTTTGATCCTTGAGTTGGGCAAAACCCTCGCGGATGGCTTCTTCGGTTAACGAACTGACCCATAGACGCTTCACAGGACAGCGGCAACCGGCTTTCTGATAGACCCAGCGCTGGATTAGCTCTCCCTCTTGGCCGGCATCACCGCAGTTGATCACCTCGTCGGCTTGTTCGATCAGGCTCTTTATGACGTTGAATTGTTTGTGGACTCCCTCGTCGCCGAATACCTTGATCTGGAAGCGCTGGGGGATCATCGGTAGCGAACTGAGATTCCATCCCTTCCACGCGTCGGTATATTCCTGCGGATCGAGTAGCGCACAGAGATGACCGAAGGTCCAGGTCACTTGATACCCGTTCCCTTCAAAATAGCCGTTCTTGCGCTGGCCTGCGCCAAGCACCTTGGCGATATATTCGCCTACGGCCGGTTTCTCTGCTACGCAAACAATCATTCTCTAAACCTTATGTGTTAAACGCTCAACTCTCCTGAATGCCGTAGCCGTAGCCGGCGCGGGTGTTCTGTACACCGTTGAGAACGCAGGCAATATTGGGCATACGACCTTGAGCTATCAGTTGGTTGATGGTGTCGATCATCTCGGTTGGCGTATATTTATAGCGGCTGACGAAGAGTGTCATGTCGGCGATGCGTCCCAGCATGTAGGTGTCGCTGACGAGTGCTATCGGTGCCGTGTCCACAATGATATAGTCGTAGCGCTTGCGCAGTTCGACAAACAGTTCGTCCAGTCGCGGCGTCTGTAGCAGTTCCGACGGGTTGGGAGGAATAGTACCGCAAGGAATCAGGTCGAGGTTCTTATGTTCTCCGCTCGGTACGATGATGTCGTCTATCGTTACGTCCGGTTCGGCCAGATAGTTGGTAAGTTGTCCTTTGGTTTTCAGGTTGAAATAGACAGCCAGCATCGGTTTGCGGATATCCAGTCCCACCAGTGCCACTTTCTTGCCCAGTATAGCTAGCGACAAGGCGATGTTGCTTGATACGTAGGACTTACCTTCTCCGTTGATGCACGAACTGACCAGTATCACCGGCGATTTGGTGTCGGCCGGCAGGATAAAACGCAGGTTGGTGCGGATGAGTCGGAACAGCTCGGCAGAAATAGTCGACTCGCCCTCGTGGATAGCGATATGTGCGTTACGGCTGTTCTGTACCAGTTGACCTATCATAGGTGCTTTTATCAGCCGTTCGAAATCCTTGGCATCATCTATCTTGTCGTTGAAGAGCAGGTAGAGATAGAGCAGGCCGGCAGGCAGCATCAGTCCCAGTAGGATGCAGAAGAAGAGCAGTTTGCTCAGTTGCGGCTTGCGGCTCGTCACGTCGCGTTGCGGCAGATCGATGATCTTGGCCGGTTGGGCCGTAGAGGCCAGCATCAGGGCATTCTCCTCGCGCTTCTCATAGAGGAAGAGATAGAGGCGCTCCTTGATTTGTTGCTGGCGCATGACGCGTACATATTCGCGTTCCTGCTCCGGTGCATTCTTGATCTGGCGGTTGTATTTGTCATCCTGTGCCTGCAGGCTGCGCTGACGTATCTTCAGGCTCTCGCGCACCGAACCGATGGTGGCGATGATGTTCTGACGCATGGTAGTGAGTTGCGCATTCATCTGCTCGATGACGGGGTTGTCCTCGGTAGCAGTACGCTGGATACGCATCCGCTGCAGTTGCAGCGCGTTATATTCGGCTATGCCTTGCGCCAACGAGGCATCACTGATGCCTATGTTAGACGGCATGAGGTTGTTGCGCTTGGTGTCATCGCGCATGAATTCATCTACGTAGTCCACCAGGCTTAGTTGGGTCTCTATCTCGGCTATCTCTCGTTGCTCGCGACTGGAAGCTTGCAGGAAGAGGGCGGCCTGGGTGTTCATGTTGGCGATGTTGTTCTGCTCTTTGTAACTCGACACGGCCATTTCGGCATCCGACAACTCGGCGGATATGATGGCCAATCGCTCATCGATGAAGGCGGCGGTGTTGGTGGCAATCATGTTTTTGTCCACCACGGCGTTGAGGTTGTATTGCTCAATGAGTTGCAGCAGTAGGGCCTTGTCGCGATCAGGCATCGGCGAACTGATTGAGAGGTCGATGATGTTCGACTCTTTCTTATGCTGCGCGATCTTCAGGTTCTTCTGATACCCCTTGACCACCAGCTCTTTGCGCTTGTGTACCACGCGGTAGGTGGTGTCCGTACTCAGCGGACGGGTGGCATGGATGCGTATCGTACCTATCGCCGTCTCTATTGGTTCGCTCAGGTCGGTCACGCGGCTCGTCGAACGAACGAAGAAACCCATCTTTGTCGTCACGCGATAACCCTTCTTGGTGGGACGTACCTTCACTACAAACGGGTTGGTCTCAGCGTCTTCCGTCAGGGCGATATAGTCGATCTTGAGCGCCGGCTGACGAAACTCGCCTTTCCATCTCAGTCCGTCCTTCACGGCACACGCTTCCCAGAGGTTGAGGGCATCAATCGACTGCGCGAGCAGACCTCGCGAAGCCAGTACCACCACTTCATCCTCGGCTGCCTGATTGCCCGAGAGGCCTAACATCGTTAGGGCATTCATCTGATCGGTGCCGTCCTTCTGACGCAGCATGATTGCAGCATCAGTGCGCCATACGGGTGCCTTACGCAGAAAATAGGCGGTGCCGAGTAGCACAAAAAAGGCTACGCTCACGGCAAACCACCACCAGTGCTCCATCGCCACACGGACGATCTTGCGGATATCTATCTCTTGATTCTTCTGTTCCATCATTCTCTAAACTCTAAACCCTTACCCCTAAACGTTATTTCACCACGGTAACAACCACCGTCACGGCACTGGCAATGGTGCTGACTACGCTCAGCCATAGACCTGCGTTGGTGGCACTAATAGCACGCACTTTGTTGGGCGATACATAGACCACATCGTTCTGCTGCAGGTAGTAATAGGGCGAAGCGAAGAGATCAGGACTTGTTAGGTCCAGACGGCCGAACTCCAGCTTGCCGTCATGCTCACGTGTCACCAGCACATTGTCGCGTCGGCCGTAGGGCGTCAGGTCACCGGCGGCAGCCAGTGCGTCCAGGATAGTCAGGCGTCCGTTGGTGATCGTTACCCGACCGGGGCGACTCACTTCACCCATCATCGACACTTTAGCATCTACCATATTCACTTGCACCAAAGGGTTAACTACCTGATGAGCAAGCAATTGACGGATATGTTCTGCGGCTTCGTCACGCTTCAGTCCTTCCACGTGTATCTTGCCCAGCACCGGTATCTCTATGTTGCCGTCCTCATCCACATGGTAGGTCTGCAGCATCGGTGTAGTCTGGACGGTGGTGCTACCCGGAGCGTTGAACGTTACGGCCGGCAGGTTATAGGGCGCTATCGCCTCCTTGTCAAGGGCCGAGACGAAGATAGTCAAGGCATCGCCCGGCTTGATCGCTATCTCTGATAAAGATGTGAAATGGCGGTTGATGGAGTCCGCCGAAGAGGGCACTACATCGTGCAAATAGGTTAATTTCTTCTGTGTCACGCAACCTGTTGTCAATACGGCCGTGGCGGCTAGAAAGAAAATAAGTTTACTGATCTTATTCATTGCGATGAATCCATAAAAGTGGCGACAAAATTACTGCTTTTTTTTGATATACGCAAATTTTTAATTCTTTTATTTGCATATGTCATTTTTTTGTAGTACTTTTGCATGACATTTTGGCAGTATCTATGACACAACAGGAATTATTAGCCATCAAACAACGCTTTGGAATCATCGGCCAGAACCCGCAACTCAACCGCGATATCGAGATAGCCGTCCAGGTGGCCCGCACCGATCTGAGTGTACTCATCACCGGTGAGTCGGGTGTGGGTAAGGAGCATTTTCCTAAGATCATCCATGCCTATTCGGCTCGCAAGCACGGTCCGTATTTCGCCGTCAACTGCGGTGCTATCCCCGAAGGAACCATCGATAGCGAACTCTTCGGCCACGAGAAAGGGGCGTTCACCGATGCCAAGTCGGAGCATAAAGGCTATTTCGAGATTGCCGATGGCGGCACCCTCTTCCTCGACGAGGTGGGTGAACTGCCCATGCCTACCCAGGTGCGTCTGTTGCGTGTACTCGAGACGGGTGAATACCTGCGAATGGGTTCGGCACAGGTGCGTAAGACGAATGTGCGTGTCGTAGCTGCTACCAATCTCAATATGCGTCAGGCCATTGACGACGGACGCTTCCGCGAGGATCTCTACTATCGACTCAACACCGTGGAGATACGCGTACCTGCGCTGCGTGAACGAAAAGAGGATATACCTCTGCTGTTCCGTAAGTTTGCCGTCGATTTCTGCAATCGCTACCAGATGCCGCCTCTTTCGCTCAACGACGAGGCTACGCGCCTGCTGCAGAACGCCTACTGGCGAGGCAACATCCGCCAGCTCAAGAACCTTGCCGAGCAGATCGCCGTCATCGAGATGGACCATCAGATCAATGCTGAGACGCTCCGCCGCTATCTGCCTGTAGAGGAGAACCAGCAGAGCATCGTGCTGCGTGGCAACAGCCAACCCGCTGGCAAGGACTACTCCCACGAGATAGGTATCCTCTATAACATGGTGATGCAGAACAAGAAAGACCTGGAGGATCTTAAGCAACTACTCTCCGGTGCGCGTCATGATATACTTGCCCACTCGTTGCCTACCGAGGAGGTACCGACACGCCAGATGGAGGAGGTGCAGGCGGTGGAGGCTGATGAGGTGGAAGAGAGCAATACGCTTGTGGCTGAGCCTAACCTGCGCGTGGATGATAGCGAGAAAGAACTGATACGCCGTGCACTGGAGCAATCGGGCGGCAACCGTAAGGTGGCGGCCGACAAACTCGGACGCTCCGAACGAACGCTATACCGCAAAATCAAGGAATATGGGTTATAGAAGCGAAAATCAGACTAACGAGACACTAACGAGAGACTATCGAAACGAGAGTGGATCGAGAGTGACTGCTGGTAAAATGCTGCGTATATGCTGCTTTGCGGCCTTCTTTCTTTGCCTATCTTCCTGTAGTATCAGCTATAAGTTCAACGGAGCCAACATCAACTATCAGACAACCCATTCTATCTCCATCGCAGATTTTCCCAACAATGCGCCGATGGTCAATCCTTCGCTTAGCAACAACCTTACCGAGGGTATCCGCGATCTGTATCAACGTCAGACACGACTGGAGATCTTGCGCAAGGGTGGCGATCTTGAACTGGAAGGCGAGATTGTGGGCTATGATATCTCCCAGGGGGCGATCTCTACCTCCAGCTATGCTACCGAGAGCCGACTCACCATCCGCGTTACTGTCCATTTTACGAATAATATCTACCCCGAACAGTCTTTCGACAAGACCTATACGGCCTATCAGACTTTCGATGCCAGCAAACTGCTGAACGACGTACAGGACGAACTTTGCGCTGCGATGATCACCGAGATAGCAGAGAATATCTACAACGATACCGTCGCCAAATGGTAATTTTTTTGTAAAAAATTTGCGAGATTAAAAAAAAAGCAGTACCTTTGCAGCCGGTTTGTAAGAGAAACAAATTATAAATTTGAAATCATAAATCATAAATTGAATAACTATGTACGTATTTATTACTATTCTTATCGTTATTGCAGCTATCCTGCTGACGCTCCTTGTGCTGGTTCAGAACAGTAAGGGAGGTGGCCTTGCCGCAGGTTTTGCCAGTGGCAACCAGGTGATGGGTGCGCCGCGTACTGCGGATTTCCTCGAGAAAGCCACATGGACGCTTATCGCCATCATCGTCTTCTTCAGTGTAGCTGCTACCGGCTTCGTCAAGGGTAACCAGATAGCTGCCGAGCAGCAATCGGCCATCCAGGTCGAGGAGGCACCTGCCGCACAACCGGCTGCAGAAATGCCTGCGCCTGAAGCGGACTAAATCCACGAAGAGCTCCTCGAGGGCTCTTTTTTTTTGTCTATATATCACGCACGCGTATATATGCGTACACCCGTTCCTTAATATAATAAATTATACGAGCCATTCATAACGGCTAAAACGCCAAATTCCGTCTTTTGACCCATAAAACACCAAAAATGGCAAAAAATTCCGACTGCTGATAATCAGCGAGTTACGAAAAATAATGCATTTTTTTGCATTTTTTTTATCAAAATATTTGGTCATATCAAAAAAAAGCACTAATTTTGCACCCGCTTTTGAGAAACAAGTGTGTTTCGATTTTCTACCGGAGTCCGGACATTAAAATTAAGATTCTCTTTGGAGGACCTAATTTTTTTGCGCCAAACTCAAGCAGAACAGAGCAATTGAAAGATTGATACAATTAGTGTAGTACAAGAACTGTAATGAAATGAAAGTCCATGGCCTTGTGCCATGAACTGAAATTAAATTGGTTCCCGTTAAATACACTTAAATAAATCGGTTATTCTGAGCTATCTTATAATTTCTTTTACAACGAAGAGTTTGATCCTGGCTCAGGATGAACGCTAGCGACAGGCCTAACACATGCAAGTCGAGGGGCAGCGCGGGGAAAGCTTGCTTTTCCTGGCGGCGACCGGCGCACGGGTGCGTAAC
>Ga0310786_10000123_pt1 | contig 126092 bp, 205 predicted proteins | sample AusTroGonzalo_MG_FD_203881 | JGI IMG/M metagenome (GOLD analysis project Ga0310786, IMG submission 203881) | Bovine rumen microbial communities from tropical cattle in Woodstock, Queensland, Australia - Gonzalo_03 (v2) (version 2) | ecosystem: Host-associated > Mammals > Digestive system >...
TTGGCATATACAAGTTATTTTTGATGTAGTGGTGAAAAACTTTCCGGATGGGAGTGCGAATTGTCCCCATGACTGAGGAGCTACTACAATCCAATCCGAGTCATAATCTGGATTTTTAAATTTGCTAGTTTTAGTAGAAACAACATTTCAAGCTCATCTGGTTGCAACATAAATCAAAGTTTGATCATTTGTAAGCAACTGCCCACCAAAAGTAATAACTTTAGCTATGATACCTGATTGATTCATGGAAAGCTGCACAGACATACAATCCGCAGAGGAATAATAATATCCGCCAACTAAGTTGTATTTGCCAGAAGCAGGCAACATAACTTTGCAAACATGGAAAGATACTGTTCTTACATTCGTATCATCCATTTTTACAAGAATAAAGGCTTCTGTCCATCCCGATGCGAATGTGATTACTGTGCTTACTACACCGATTCCAGAATAATCAATCGACAAATCTGACTTTAAATTGCTATATTGCGAAATTAAAAAACTTACTTTCATAATGAAAAAATAAGGCACCTCTTGTCGATATAATATGACAGGAGGTGTTTTATGGAAGAAGTAATTAATAAAATCGTAAACGCAATGGATGATTTGTCACCAGAGCAGATCAGAAAGCTTAGGAATGTGTTGATTATCAATCTTAACAATCAACCAAGTCCGAAGAATGAAGTGAGCACAGGTTTTGAAAGTTGGGAGCAGATTCTTAAGAATTATCTTGGCTGTAAGAAGCTTGAGAACTGTGCAGATGGAACTATTATGAACTACCGAAGGATTCTGAGGATAATGTATTCTGAGATTGGAAAGCCAATAAGAGACATTACTTCTAATGACTTAAGGTTTTTTATGGCTAAGTACATAGAAGAAAGAAAAATCTCAATGCAATACTCGGAAAACATTAGGCACATTCTGAATGGATTCTTTAGATGGTGCCAGGATGAAGAGATTATCCGGACGAATCCTGCAAGAAAGCTTCAAAGGATAAAAGTCCCAAGGCTGATAAAGAAACCATACACGGCAGAGGAAAGGCTTAGACTTACAAGAACAGCCAAGTGTATGCGAGATATGGCAATCATGGAAGTCTTGTATAGCACTGCGGGAAGACTTGGCGAAATCCTAGCTTTGAACAGAGAGGATGTAAAGTTTATTGGCAACAAAGCGGAAATCATAATATATGGACAGAAAGGCAAGGCAGAGAGAAAAGTCTTTCTTACAGAGCAAAGTGTTTATTATCTGAAGAGTTACCTTGAAAGTCGAACAGATAATGATCCTGCATTATTTGTATCTTTAAGAAAGCCATTTCATAGGATTGATGAAAGAGCAGTTCAGTTAATGATTAAGAATCTTGGAGAACGGTGCGGAGTAGTGGCACATCCACATAAGTTCAGAAGGACTCTCTTAACTGATATGAGCAAACGTGGAGCAAACATTCAGGACATAAAGGAATATGCAGGGCATGTGAAGATTGAAACGACAATGCTTTATGTTTCAACCAATGAAGAGTCAGTCAAAGCAGCATTTGATAGATGTATAAGCTGATATAATGAGCTTTTTGAGGCTGTCCGAGAGGATGGCTTATTTTTCGTGCAATTTTTTAATAAAGTATGAGGCGATAAAAAACATGCGCAATTTAGCAATCTCATAAAATCTGCCTAGCTACTTATGTGGATAGAAACAGTTTTACACACGGTACTCTTGCACAGGTTGGCTTGAATTTTGTTTTGACTTATTACTATACTTCTTGAAAATATTTATCCGTCAATCAAGTAGTTAGGTATGTACAACCAAGAAACATTGAGTCATAACCTGTTGTGCTTATTCCGTAGCCTGTTTTAAGTCCTCCATCACTACGCACTTCAAAAGAAACTGCTCTTCTTTGGTTAGGGTCACCTGATTTTGTTAGAAAACCGCTAAAATATAGATTACTTGCTTGCGGACGAAAACCACTTGGGATAGTGCAAATATTATAGGAATTTGGAATCATATCTTGTCCATTTGGTCTTGTACAAGCAACTTGAAGTGTGACTACTTTTTGAGATTTTTGTATAAGGTTCACCGTATAGGTAAGCCCCCATCCCGCGTCGCTTACGTATGCATTAGATATACTAGGGTCTACTTGGTCTATGCGAGAACTCAAATTGCTATTTTACGAACTCATCTACCATGTGTAGACAGAGACCCCGACTTTCGTAATGCGATTGTCGGCTTTAGATGGGGTAGAATCTATAAACCTATCCGAGAGGTTGAAGGAGACAACCATAAAAACTCCTTTGCATTAATATGTAAAAGATTATTGTTTTTATATATAAGATCATTTTGATATGTTAATAAAAGGAACAATAGACTATTTCGATTTATAAAATTGGGAATGGTCTTTTTATTTTGCATGAAAACTCTCACGTATTAACGTGATTGCAATAAAGAGAAACAAGTAAACCATAATCAAAGGAGGAAAAATCAGATGGATAGAATAGTTTTTAACAACAAAACATTCAATCTTGCAGTAAATGGAGTAAGCGTATCAACTGATACTCTCGTACTATCAATCGTTAGTGATGATTTCGATAGAGTTGAAAGTGCATGTACTCCGGTAGAGGAGATTGTTCAGAAACTTGAGGATGGGACTAAGGTTGCAAGTTATGTCGGTTATACAAAACTTGTTTCATTAAATAAAATGTTCCATCAGGTTGTAGATTACGATCATGATACACATGAAGAACAGCGTCCTAAAGTGGATCCTAATACCGGAGAATATGTTATTGACTCGGAAACTGGAGAGATTGAAACAGAGACAGTTGTTGTGACAACAGATATTCCTATTTATGCAGATGTTATTGTTGTTACACTTTTTCAGCCTACTTTAGAGGATATTGTTTCTGATCAGGGAGAACAGATTACTGAGATTCAGGAAATCATTGACGAGCTTCTTGAAAGTTAATTAAAAGGAGGGTTCAATTATGATCGATACTTTAGCAAAAGCAAAGAATGCAGCAAGACTTATCTACAAAGGAAAGAGAACTATTAATGATTATCAGCCTGAAGAACAGGTTTTAATTCGCCAGGCTTATAAAATCATTTATGGAGTAGATCTTCCATGATACTACTTCTCTCCTATTGGGTGTCAAAACCCCATAGGGGATTTTTTATATTAGTGAAAGGAGGATTGAGGAATGGCTACTTGGTCGGAAATAGAAAAACAAATATATAAACATGCTAGACGGGCTTGTAGTGCAAGTGCTGCAAAAGTAAGGGATGAACTTTATCAAGAAGCAAAAACTGCTATTTCGGATTTTTATGCACACTATGAACCAAGATATTATAAGCGTTATGAATGGAATTTTAAAAAGAATAGTTTTAAAAAAAGATACATCGATCATGGTGGAAATTCTATTATATATGGTGGAATAGAGCTTACTCCTCAGTCCTTAAAAGATCTTTATAAAGATTCAACGCAAGAAGTATTTGATACAGTATTTTCCGGCTTTCATGGTATTGCAGGAAGATATCATATTCCTTCTGGGATTACACTTATTCCTCCAAGGATGACTCCTTCTCCAGAGCAACGACTTTTAGATAAGCAGAAAGAAATAATGAAAAAAAAGAAATATTATCAAATATATGGGAAAAAGGTCGCAGCTAGAGAATGTCCTTTGTTTATAAAGTGAGGTGAGAATAATGCGGAAAAATGAAGGAAATATTATTCAGATTGGATTTTATAGTGATGTAGAAGGTTTTATAAAAGAAATAAGACAGAAATTGTCATATGTAAAAGATTGGGGATTAAAGGATTCTTTCAAGGAAGAAGTTGATGACTTAGAAAAAATGCTTTCTAATCTTTCAAAGTCCTTTTCTGATGGAATGAGTGCGAAGCTTGATACAAAGACGTTTGCGACTTTCAAGAAGGAAATGGCCAATGAAATAAATGAGGTTGTAAAGCGTATAGAAACCCTTGAAGACACTGTTCAGGGTCTTGTTCTTACGTTTGATTCAGCGGATGGAGGAAAATTTAAAACATATATTTCTTCTGTTAGCTCAGATGTAAATAACCTTAAAACTACTATTGAATATACTGTTAAAGCAATTGAAGAGCTTAAAAGTGTAATAAGTAGAAGTGATGGGAAAATTCAATTTGCTGATGATCGTACTACTGTTCTTCTTAATAAGGAACTTTCAGAGCTTCAAGAAATAAAAAGTCTTCGTGAACAGATAGCCAGTATTATAGATGACAATAAATCTGGAAGTACTGAAATATCTCCAAATATGAAAGAAGCTAAAGAGCAAGTTGAGGATTATGGTAAAAAATTAGAAGAAGCTCAAAAAAAATTATCTAAAGGTTTAGCAGGTAGTGTAGGTGGTAGAAAATTGACAACCCTTCAATATGAGTTGGCTGTTGTCACTGAACAGATAGCATCATTGTTTCAAGATGCAGGAGGAAAATATGGAGATAAAGTAAAAGATGTTTTTTCTTCTAAAATTCGAGAGATGATGTATAACGCTGAGGGCGAAGTTCTTACTTTCGAAGAAAGAACTCAAAAAAGAATTGAGAAAGTCAGAGAAGGATTAAATCAGTTAGGAAATCCTTCTGCTCTTTCAATGGATAAAGCAAGAACTACTTTGTTTGCTCCTTTGGATATTAGTACTTCAAGTAAAGATATAATTGATAAAGCAATTAAGATTATCAATAAAGCTCAAAAAGAGATAGATAATAATCCTTTAAAAATAGAGTTTGTTCTTTCGTCAAAATATTCCTCTAGAAAGACAAATAGTCTTTTATCAGAATGGCAAAAACAGATAGATAACATTGAAGATGATGAATTAAGAGAAAAATTCAAAGGTCTTTATGAAACCATTGCAAAAGATTTTAAAAAAGAGATAAAGTTCACTGTTACCCCCGACATCAATAATGCTGAAGCAAAAGTAAATAAACTTATTGCAGACATTAAAAAAAAAGTTGAAAGTAAAATTCATCTTCAATTTGAAATCAAAGAAGCCGATTTAAGAAAAATTCAGGGTAATCTTGATAAACTTACTTCTAATCTTAAAGTAAATCTTTCTGATTTAAATATTGTTGAGGTAACAGATTCAATTAAAGAAGCAACGGAATCACTTCAAAAGATGTTGGGTGTTTTTTCAAAAGAAGATCTTGATAGTATTTTTGAAAGAATGCGGACATCAATTGAGGGAATAAATGGAAGTCTCCGTGGTGGTGATAAAAACGAACTTGTTTCACAATTAAAAGAGATTTTAGTTCTTTATAAGCAATATAAGGATATGGGTGGAACTAATACTCTTACTGATCTTGGTGGAGCAAAAAATGTACAGAATTGGCTTTCAAAACATGCAGATGATGAGATTCAGACTTCTAATTCTTTTGTTTCTGAAGGCAAAAATGGAATTCAAGGATATGCAGAAGGTATTCGTGAAGGGATACCAGAAGTTGTGAAGGCAACGGAAGAATTGGTGAAAGCTGCGCTCAAAACTCTTCAAAAAGCACAAGAATCTTACTCTCTTATTGGGAAAAATTCAATCAAGGAATATGTAAAAGAATTTGAGAAAGCGACTGATGAATTAAAACGAGTTGCTTCAAAATTAAGTGACGATACTATTAAGTCATCAAGTATTTCTCAACAAAAGAAAAAGGCTTCAACTCAAAAAACAAAAAAGAAGGCTGATAATGCCTTGGTAAGTGATTCCCAACCTCTTATTTCGAAAAATGTTTCTAAAGAAATTGAAAAAGCTGCTACTGCTATAGAAAAAGAAGGGAAATCTGCTTCAACTGCTAAGAAAAAAAAAGAAGACTTTGCAAAAGCAAATGAAAAAGTTGCAAAGGCAAGTAAAAAAACTGCTGAAGAAACTAAAAGTGCTACTGAAGCTATAGAAGCAGAACAAAAAAAAGCAGAAAAAGCTAGAGAAGCAGCTCTACAATATGAACAAAGAACCCGTAGAGCAAATGATCAAAAAGTGGGTAATGATAGAGAAGCAGCTTTACAGTATGAACAAAGGACAAGAAGAGCAAATACTCAGAAAGAAGAAAAAGAAAGAGAAGCAGCTTTACAGTATGAGCAGAAAGTTCAAAAAGCATATACTCAAAAGATAGATAAAGAAAGAGAATCTGCTTTACAATATGAACAGAGAACAAGAATGGCAAATGCTCAGAAAGAAGAAACGGATAGAGAAGCTGTTTTGCAATATGAGCAAAAAACCAGAAGGGCAAATGCTCAGAAAGAAGAAAAAGAGCGAGAAGCTGCTTTACAATATGAACAAAAAACTCGAAGAGCAAATATACAACAAGAAGAAAAAGATAGAGAAGCTGCTTTACAATATGAACAAAAAGTTCAGAGAGCTTATGCCCAAAAACTAGAAAAAGAACGAGAAGCCACTCTACAATATGAGCAAAAAACAAGAAGAGCAAATGCCCAAAAAGAAGAAAAAGAAAGAGAAACTATTTTACAGTATGAACAAAAGGTTCAAAAAGCTTATGCTCAAAAGACGGAAAAAGAGAGAGAAGCCGCCTTGCAATATGAACAGAAAGCTCGAATGGCAAATGCTCAAAAAGCGGAAAAAGAAAGTGAACAGGTTCTTAGAGAAACTCAAAAGATAAATAGAGCTAATGCTGCTATAAAGACAGATATGCTCAATTCGATTCTTAAAGACTTAAAAGGAAGTAAATTCAATAAAACTTTTATAAGTCCTTTTCAAGACCAGATAACTCAACTTCGTGAACAAGTGAAGCATCTTCTATCTCTTGATGATGTTGATTATGATAGTATTAAGAAGCTTCAAACAGAACTTGAAAGATTAAAAGATAGTGTTTCAGATAAAGATACTCTACGCACTTTAACAAAAGCAGAAACTACGGCTGTTACAAATCTGCAAAGAAAGATTAGTAATTTTTTAAAACAGAATTCTGCCATGTCTCAAGAATTCAAAGACGAATTGATAGATCTTCTAAAAACTTTAAGTAATGCTGGCGGAATTACTGAAGATACTTTTAGAAAAGTAGCTGAAAGATTTAATTTAATCGATTCGATAATTTCAGCAATAGATAAAAAGGGTCTTTCATTTGGTGCTCATTTCTTTAAAATGCTTAAGAGTGCAAATGCTCAATTTCTTGCTACTTATTTTAGTTTCCAGGATCTTGTCAGATATTTGAGAGAAGGTTTGCAAATAATAGTTGAAGTAGATACTGCCCTTACAGAGCTTAGAAAAGTAAGTGATGCTACTGATAAGAGATTATCACAAAGTTTTAGAGAATCTGCAAAGACTGCAAAAGAACTTGGAGATACTATTTCAAATGTTATTGGAGTTACAGCTGATTGGGCAAGACTTGGATACTCTGTGGATGATGCAGAAAAGCTTGCCAAAGTTACTACTCTCTTTATGACGGTTGGCGACAATATGACTTCAGAGGATTCAAGTTCCTATCTTATTTCCACCTTAAAAGGTTTTGGGAAAGCTGCTGATGAAGCTGAAGATATTGTAGATGTTTATAATGAAGTTGCTAACAACTGGGCCATTGATACAGCCGGTATAGGTGAAGCTTTACAGAGATCTGCTGCATCCTTTTATGCTGCAAATACTGATCTTGAAAAAGCAGTGGCTCTTATTACTGCTACTAATACTGTTATTCAAGATCCTTCTTCTGTTGGTACTTTATGGAAAACCTTGTCTGCTCGTATTAGAGGAGCAAAAACAGAATTACAAGAGCTTGATGAAGAAGAAGATGAATTTACTGAAACAACATCAAAATTAAGAGATCTTGTAATGGGTCTTACAGGTTTCGATATTTTAGAAAGTGATCTAAAAACATATAAGGATATCTATGAGATTATTTTGGGCATTGGAGAAAAATGGCAAGATCTCTCAGATATTGAGCAGGCTTCACTTGCAGAAGCGTTAGCCGGAAAAAGAAATAGTAATGCTCTTCTTGCTGTGTTAAATAATCTTGATACTCTTCAAGGAGCATATAAGTCAGCGCTTGAAGCCGAGGGAAGTGCAAGAAAAGAGCAAGAAAATTATGCACGTTCTGTACAGTATTCTATTGATGTATTAAAAGCTGCTTCACAAGAATTTTGGACTACTTTAATAAATTCAGATGGAGCAAAATTTATAATTGATTTCCTTACAAAGGTTGTTGAATTTCTTACAGAGATAACTCGTATCACTCATGGTAGTCTTGCTCTTGGAGGAGGCATATTATTAGTATTGTTTGGAAAAGATCCGGAAGGGTTCGCAAACAATTTTATTAAGCTTTTAGATTCTTTGGGCAAAGATTTAAAATTCATAACATTAGAAATGGATTCTATGGGAAGAGTTACAAAAAGGACAGTTGATACTTTTAAAGCATTGCAATTATCAATAAAAGCTGTGATTGCTATTTTAGTAATAGCAGCTGCTATAAAAGCATGGCAACACTTTAATGTTACTGTAGAAGAAACACAAACTGAGATCGATGAGCTCACTCAAAAGATAAAAGGAATAAAAGATGAAATAAGTGAGCTTGAAAATATTGAGTCAAAAACAGATAATCAAAAGGAGAGATTATCTTATCTTAGGAGCGAACTTGAGATAAAAGAAAAACTTCTAAAAATAGAAGAACGTAGAAAAGCTGCCGAATCAGTAACTTCTAAAAATGATAGTTGGGTAAAAAAATTCACCGATTCTTTTGATAAAGATAATTACACGACTTATCTAGAAAATTTCAAAGAAGATAAACGTGTAAAAGCTAATGATATGAATCCTGGAGATTTAGCACAAGTAGAAGAAACCTTTCAACCAAATCTTGATATTAAAGCAGATTCTGAATTATATCAAGAATTAACAGAAAAAGTTAAAGGATATGAAAATCAGCTAGCTAGTCTTACAAAAGGTTCTAAAGAATATAATAGAGTAAATTCTGATCTCACAAAAACTTCTGCTAAGCGTGATGAAATAGAAAGTTCGATCATAAATAATTACGAAAAGGAATATGAAGATTATCTGCTTTTAACTCAAAAGCTTAACGAGATTAAAGAAATAAGAGAAGGTTTATCAAAAGATGATCCACTTCAGGGAACTTATATTGAATTAGAAAAAGGCTATGAAGAATATATAGAAAAGGAAAGAGATTTTCTTGTTAAAGTCAGAGAGCTTTTGGGTAAAGATACTTCTGATCTTACTATTGATAAAAGACTTAATGAAGCAAATTCTAAGATTGCAAAGGGAAATAAAAAAGAACTTGCAAAACTAGAAGAAGAAGTAAAATATTTTTCTTTAGAAGAAAAAGAAGCTTGGATAATTGCTACTGAAGGAGCAAAAGATGCCGCTGAAGCTCTTAAGATGTACGAAGAATATTTATTGGAAGTACAGGAAGCTGCAGAGAATGGTGTTGCTACTAAGTTTGATCAGGCAAAATTTTCTGAACAGGTAAATAAATTAGATGCTCTTCAGTCAGCATATAATACGTTTGTTGAAAACGTAGAAAATGGCGAATCAAAGATTAATCTTGATATATCTGATATCGATGCTCTTCGTGAAGATTTCGGATCACTTGAATCTTTTGATGAATTTGAACTTAAAGTTACGGCTGATACTTCTGGTGTTGATGAAATACAAGATGCTTTTGATACTCTTCTTACTGAGCATGTGAATCAAAAAATCGCCTTAAAGAAAATAAACGATGAAAATAAGGATATGATTCGCACTCAGATTGAGATGGAAGGTGTTACTCATGAAAGTGCTCAAAGATTTGTTGAATATAAGTTAGAAGAAGCAAAAGCTGCAGAGTATGCTTTAGAAAAAGAATCAGAGTTTCAAGCAAAGTTACAAGAAACTGCACGAATAGCTACACTTTCTCGCGATCAAGTTGAGAAATCGTTAAAAGAGTTCGAACAAGGTGGTGAAGTAAATCTTACTCTTCGTCCAAAGGTTGATACTTCTTTGTTGGAAGAAGCTGGTTGGACTGATGCTGGTAATGGAATAGCGACATTGTTTACAAGCACCTTTTCTAATGAAACTGAAGATGTCGCTATAAATTTCACTCCTATCTTAGCAGATGAGAATGGAAAATTAGATAGAATCCTTTCTCCAGAAGCTCTTCAAAAATATGCTGAAGAAGTAATTGCCGGAGTTCATGAAGATGATTTGCATCTTCAGATCGGAGCAAAATTCACAGGTGAAGATGCTATTGAACAAGCTGAACAAGCTGCTCAAAAAATACATCAGCTTCAAGCTATATATTATGATCAAATGGGAGATGATCAATTTGCAGCATTTATTGAAGAAGATGTTTATGCTTTGATGGATGAAGCCGAACAATTAGGAATTAACACTACTGCTTTAGCTGCATATAAAGCAGAAAAGTTTGCAACTGGGGAACATCCAATAAGTACTGCTTTAGATCGAGCTGAATTATTAGCCCTCGTTCAAATGCTTCAAATTACTGAAGATGAAATGATCACATTGAGAAAGTGTATTGATCTTTTGAATGGCGGCGAGATAATGTCTGAAGAACGACGTAATACTATAATACATCGTATTCAAGAGATTACTGCTGAATCAATACAGAAAGCAACCAATGTTAAGGTCAATTATGATTATGGCAAAGCAGCAAAAGGTGCGTCTAAAGGTGGTAAAGAAGCTGGAGATGCTTATGTTGAAGCTTATGAGAAAGAATTAAAGAAATTAGAAGATCTCAGGGATAGAGGTCTTATTTCTGAAAAAGAATATCTTAATCGTTTAAAGCCTCTTATTGATAAGTACTTTAAGGACAGAGCAAAGTATGCTGAGAAATATGCTGAAGAACTCAAAAAGTATATGGATCAGATGCTGAGCTATTATAATTCTGTAATCTCAGGTGTTACTACTCTTTTGGATAAGAGGATAAATGCTCTTCAAAAGAACAAAGAGACTACAATAGATGCTTTAAATAAAGAAAAAGATGCCGCTCAGGAACGTTATCAGGCTGAGATTGATGGAATTCAGGATGAACTTGATGCTTTGGAGGATCGTCAGGATGCACTTGATGACCAGCAAAAAGCCCTTGATGAACAGATTGATGCATTAAATGAGCAGATTGGTGGAATTGATAAGGAAATCGATAGATATCATGACATGATAGATGCCATCAATGAAGCTAATGATGCAAGGCAAAGAGAGATCAATCTTCAGAAGGCACAATATGAACTTGAAAGAGCTCAGAATCAGCGAACCAAATTGGTATATACCGGTGAAGTCGGTCAGATGCGTTATGAGAGGGATGAATCTACTGTTCGTGATACTCAGGAAAACGTAAGGCAGGCAAAAGACCAAATTGCTATTGCTGCTCTTGAAAAGAAGATAGATCTTCTTGAGAAAGAAAAAGAGCGTATCGAGGAAGAGATAGATGTCATTGAGAAACAAAAAGATGCGATTGATAAGCAAAAAGATGCTTTAAATGAACAGTCAAAGGATCTTCAGAAACAACAGGAAGAAGTTCAGAAAGCAATGGAATCTTCTTCAAAGTATTATGAAAAGCTTATAAAAAAGCAGGAAGAATTCTTTGATGCTCAGATTGCTGCTCTTGAGAAGACCAAGACAAAATGGGAAGAACTTGCTGAGATAGATGAGATATCAAAAGCATGGGGTCTTGTCTCTGATGAGATGACTTCTCTTGGATTTACTGTTGAAGATGTTCTTAATGATGTTCCCGGTGCTTTTGATGCATTTAAAGAACAGTATATTGCCGTTCTTCAGGAGATGCATAAAGGAGATCAGGGATATCTTGACGGTCTTAAAGAAAATGCATCTGCTATCCCAACAGAATATGGCAAGGTAACTCAGTCTGTTACGGAAGCTAAAGGGCCTATTGATAACCTCTCCTCTTCTGTTTCAACTGCATCATCCAATGTATCGACTCTTGGAACTTCTGCATCAACTGCATCTACAAGTGTAAATAACTTAAAGACTGCTTCTCAGGGAATTGCTGAAAATTTTGAAGCATTAAATGAGGTTTCATCGCTTGAAAATCTAAATGATGCTCTTAAACTTGTAGAAGAATCTCTTATAAATATCAAAACCCTCATCGGAGGTATGGGAGATCCTGGTACCGGTTCTATTTATGGTGCGATCGGTGCTTTAAATACATTGACACTTGATAATCTAAAGTCTGCATTTGAAGAACTTGCAGGAGCTGTAGGTGGCGTTATCTCTGCTCTTACGGGAAGTATAGTTGGAAGTTCTGGTGGAAGTACTACTCTGTTTAAGAAGTATACTACTAATACAACTGCTGCAAGTATGACAGGTGGTGGACTTATTAGTGGAATACAAGCAGTAAAAGATAAGACTGATGACGTGATCGGAACAAGTGCTGAAGAAGACGGTGCTAATGCTATTGGCTCATTTAGAGAACTATTAAAAGCGATTGAAAATGTTGTAGACCAGATTGGAGTAGATAAAGAAAAGAAGGGTACGCTACTTTATTCTATAGGCCTTATTTCAAAGGTAACTCAGAATGAGATAAATGGTAGTGGTGGTGCGATAAGTGCATTTAATGATCTTGAGTCAAAGATTGGAAGTGTAAAAAATGCTGCTAATGCTCTTTTATCTGTGCTTAATGATATATCTTCTGTAGAACTTCCAGATCCAGGTTCGCATATGTCAAGCTCTGGAAATCAGCATGGTGGTTCTTCTGGTTCATGGGGAAAATCAAAGGCTCAGGGTGATCCTAATGTAAAAACAAATGGAAGAAGTCTTGTTGGAGAACTTGGTCCGGAAGTTGTTGTTCGTGGAGATAAATACAAAGTTGTCGGAGTTAATGGTCCAGAATTTGTTAATCTTAAAAAAGGAGATATTGTCCTTAACAGTAAAGATACAGAAGAGCTTTTTGATAAAAAGGATCTTCATGGTAAGGCATTTGCTGAAGGAAGTAAGTTTACTCCATTCGATCTAAGTGATTCTTATAAAGGACTGCTTGACAAAGTAAAGACCATGGACTTCCCTACAATGCGTGAGATAAAGTCTTCTATCGATAATCTTACAAGGACTGTGCAGTCAGAGATTCAGAATGTCACAACGACAAGAACCAAAGTTACTCAGAACAATACTTTCAATATAAGTGGAGTTACGGGTGAAGAAGTTGCCGAGAAGATAAATAATACCCTTGTAAAGACATTTTCAGGAATGAGCCTGAACGCATATCAAAGAAGCATGGCTTAAGTATGTTCACATATCTTTTTAGATTCTCATTAAAAGTTTAAATTTTCCAAAGAATCTAAAATGGAATCTAAAAATGATTTGAGTTATTGCTTTACTTTATGGTCAATAAATTGACATATTGCAATTCTAAAGATATGTGTTATTATATCTGAAGAAAGATGCTACCGATAGACGGTTAGTTCTAACATCAAAGTTACATATCAAAAAAGACCGTTTCTACTTTGCGAGAGTGTTCAGCGGTCTTTTTTGATGGAAAAATTTATTTCTTGAACTTCAAGATGACAGCGATAATAAGGATTATAGTTCCTATTATTGCTAAGTCCATGCTTAAAGTAATAAGCAATAATCTTAACATCTAAGCTCCATATCAGATTTCCCATAAAAACACCTCCTTTTAAGTAAGGGAGTTCTCAGGTCTTACCTGGCAAAGAGCCAACCGCCTACCGCTTTTGGTAGCATCCTTGGTATTTTATCATACCTAAAGCTTAAATCCAATGTTTTTATGGAATCTTATTTGATTTAACAAGCCGTGAGCAAGAAATCCCCCACCTCTAAGCGTAGCGTAGGTGGCGGGATGAATTGCTGTATACACGGCGCTTTTCTTTTGCTTTTAGAACGCCTGTTTGGTATACTGTTGGTATGAACAAGGCGATCAAGTACAGGTTATATCCCACAACTGAACAGGCTGTCATGTTTCTCAAGACCTTCGGCTGTTGTCGCAAGGTCTATAATCTTATGCTCTCTGACAAGATCGAGAGCTATAAGTCTACCGGCAAATTTGCTGCTGTGACTCCTGCAAGGTATAAGAAAGAATATCCATACCTCAAAGAGGTAGACAGCCTTGCTCTTGCCAATGTGCAGCTTGATCTACAGGAAGCATTCGGGAATTGCTTCAGTAAGTCCCGTAAAACAAACAATGGCTTTCCAAAGTTCAAGTCTGCAAAGCGCAGCCGCAAGTCCTATACTACCAACTGCCAGTATCCAAAACCGTCAAACAAGCTAAAACAGCCCACGATCCGTATTTATGATAAAAGCATTGTCCTTCCCAAGGTTGGCTGTGTTAAAGCGGTCATTCACCGCAAACCTTCGGATGGTTGGATGCTTAAATCCGCTACGATTTCCATGGATTGTGATGGTAAGTTTTTCGCTTCATGCCTGTTTGAATACGAAGCGCTTATTGCCCTCAATAGTTCTACTGATAAAGTCTTAGGTCTTGACTATAAATCAGACGGCCTTTACATGGACTCTGATGGCAATATTGGTTCTAACCACAAATACTATCGTGAGAGCCATGATAAACTTGCCAAAGCACAGCGTAAGTTAAAAAATAAGACCATTGGGAGTAATAACTATCGCAAACAACAGCTTAGGATAAACCGCATCCATAAACATATAGCCAATCAGCGTCTTGAAAATCTCCACACACTTTCTACCGAGATAGCCAATCGTGTAGATGTGGTATGCGTGGAGTCTCTTAACATGCGCTCAATGTCCAATAAAGGTTTTAGAAATGGCAAGGCTACAATGGATAACGGCTATGGCATGTTCCTTAACATGCTTGAGTATAAACTTGCTGACAGAGGTAAACGTTTCATCAAAGTTGATAAATGGTTTCCGTCAACGCAGCTTTGCAGTTGTTGTGGCAGCCGTAAAAAGCTTGCTCTTAATGAACGTATCTACAAATGCAGTTGTGGTCTTACCATTGACCGAGACCTTAATGCTGCCATCAACATCAGAAATGAAGGCTTACGCATCCTGCAAAGTGCGTGAGCATCATATATGGTAGGCTAGGAACTAGCCGAACCCAAAGCCTGCGGACACTGTGTAAGACGCATCGTTACATTTCCTTGTAGCCTGCGCAGTGGTGGTTGAAACAGGAAGCTCCGACTTCTATAAGTCGGAGTAGTTCACTTTCTAGTTACTATGGTTTTGTTTATAACGTATTATATGGGACTGCCACTGTTAAAGGTGGCAGTCTTTTTCTCGTATGTGCCTCATACGACTTTTTTCATTGTGTCTTTGGTGGTGCAAATATTTTGCACCACCGCCCTAAAAAATAATAGTGGAGGAAAGATTAGTGAATGTACAAGAAGAGATTTTTAAATCGATAGAGAATCTGGCAAAGCCAAACTCTCCTGTCTTTATGGATTTTCCTACTGTTATTTTCGAAGTGGGGAAAGATGCATACAAAGTAAAGATAAATGGAATAGAACGCATGGCAAAAAATGGTACGGGACTTGAATTTAAAGTCGGAGATGCTGTGTGGTGTCACGCAATGAATGGAAATATCGGACAATTATATATCATTTGTAGGAGGTGAAGTAAATGGCAAAACCAATAATAAAGACAATAACTCCATTCGATGCTTCATCTTCTTACAGGGTTAATTTTATATGGACGGGAAATATGGCATATACAAACCGTATTATCATATATGATGCGGATACAATGCTTGCCATGTATGATAATACTTATGAGCCCGTTCATAGCCTTTTGTATCATGATATACCGGCTGGAGTATTATTAAATAGCAGGAAATATGCTGTAGTTATTTCAGTTACTGATGTTGTTGGAGTTGTAAGTGAGTTTTCTGATAAATATTATTTTTGGTGCATGAAGAGCCCATCTTTTTATTTTGAGAATCTTGATGCCACCGGACAAAATTATATTTATAACTCGGTATATGAAGCGACTCTTCATTATTCTCAGGATGATGACGTTCCTCTTTCAAAATTTAGGTTCTTTTTATATGACTCGACAAAAGAATTACTTGATAAGAGTGATGAGATAACATATAGCGATGAAGATTCATTGAGGTATACATTCAGGTCTCTTGAAACAAATACTGTATATTATATAAGGGCAAGTGGATATAATGCAAGGAATGTCCCCGTAGATACTGGGGATGTTCTTCTTATAGTAACATATGAGAATCCTTCTTTATATGCTACTTTTTATGCAAATGTAAATAAGACTATCGGAGTAGTTGATTATTACTCAAATATTGTTGATATAGAATCAGACAGACCAAGTGAAGAATATACTTTTGAAAATAGTTATATAGATCTTACGGGTTCTGATCCTAATAAGGTAATGATCATTACAGAATCGAATTCTCTGTATCCGGATATGGAAGTCACATGGATAAGTTTAAGTGGTGAGATCTTGACAGGTCATGTATTGGACGGCCCAACATTTGAGATACATGATTATAAAGAAGTCAAGCAGATAACATTAAGTGGAGAATCTGTTCTTACTTCAAAGCCCGTGATAAGTTTGAATAATTATAGGAAAGGCCGCTATGTATATGTTGACCGTTGTAATCTTACGATTGATAATACATTGATAACAAATATATTAGATTCGTATCCGATTCGAAGGCTTCCAGGTAATAACATGTGTGACAGTGTTACCATCATGCAAAACGGAAACAGAGTCCTTCACAGAAGGATTGAAGAAACTGTAATAAATGAGCGTACAGCTCCTGTATCTACCGGTGTTACCAGAAATAATTATGGTAGGGATATGTTTACTGTTTATTATGATGTGGGAACTACTTGTATATATGGAACAGAAAATCTTATGTGTGATGCTCTTCCTACTACCGGAGATACTTCAAGAGTTGAGATAATGCCCGATAATACTCTTGCTATCATGTGGGATTATACTGAACTTCCGGTAACAGATTATGTGTCTGCGATGCAATGGCTTGCTCTGCATCCTGTTTCAGTTTTATTCCCTCTTGCAGAGCCGATGACTATATATCTAAGTAATGTTACTCTTCCAAAACTTGCAAATGTAAATAGTGTAAGATATTCTAAGAACTTCGTTATCCCTGCTGATAATGCGACGTTTTCAATAAGGATGGTAGAATGCTTTAAAACATGTGAGGTTCTTAGGGTTCAGACAGAGGGTGTTGATGTATTTGTTGTAGATTCAATTATCTATGATGATGATTATTTAAGATATAAGCTGACTGTATTTGGCCCAACAAGTAATTATATTATCTATTCAGAACCGTTACAGTTCAGGAATTGGGAAAATGATATAGTTACCCTGCATGTCCGAAGGATAAACGGAATATATGATATGTATGTATTTGTAACTATTGAAGATCCAGATCCTGATAGAAACATATGGTTCATGATCAGTGACCCTCCGGAATATATGACTCAGAATACAGACTTGTGGCTTGATCTTGATTATCCTATACCTTATATTGATAAGACACATGTTGTAAGGATTTATCAGCCAAATGAGCCTACGGGACTTAGTGTGCAGAGTATTTGGATTGGAGACTAAAGGGGAGGTGGCTTTATGTTTTTTCTAGGTTTTAATTTTCTAGGAGCAGATGAGCTTGCTTGCCCTATCTCTCCTACTATTCAAAGTGATAATACTTCGGTTGAATTAAGCAGCGTAAAAGCAGATACCCTTGCTATAACAAGGGATGTGGAATTCACTCCGACGGAAACTGTAAATACGACGTGGGATTTTAGTACTATACTTATTGCCGGTTTTGATGGAAATACTATCGCAGGAAATGTCAGTTGGGTTTTAGATAACATATCGCATGTGGTGATAAAAAGACGTGTTGTTGGAACTTATAGGTGGATGACTATAGCTGTTAAAGAAGTTCATAGCGTAGAGGATCTTAATATCGGTGGAACTGATATAACGTGTGAATCCTTAGAGTATGAATATGCCGTTGTCCCGATGAACAATTCTATTGAAGGTACGTATTCTACCTGTGTTGTTGATGTCACAAATGACGATCTTGTGGTTATTGATAATACTGGTATCTATCATACTCCTTTGACGGATGGATATTGTGACGTTGTAGATGTTCATCCTAATTCCGTGCTTGAGCTCTTACACAATAAATATCCTACCGTGGTACGAAATACTATCGCTAATTATGAGACTATTACAGTTGAAGGTGATTTCCTGCCATATGATGATAAAGATTGTCTGAATCTGAATATTCTTAATGAAGATGATGATAATCATAATGATAGAAAGAGAATCCTTTACAGAAGAGAGATAAAGGATTTCCTTACAAACGGAAGAACAAAGATATTAAAGAATATAGATGGTCAGTGTTGGCTTGTCTATGTTACTACCCCGCCTTCAGATACAGCTGATAATTTTTATAATATCAGAAAGCTCTCATTTGGCTGTACTGAGATAGGTGATCTAAAGAGTGAGCGCGACTTGTATTATGCTGGATTACTTGACGTGCCTGAAGAATGGTGGACTAATAGTTATGAGTAGGATAATCGAACAGTCCGATCTAAATCTTGTTGACCAGCATGTCCTTAATCTTTCTATTAGGGTTGAGGTCTACGACAAAGATTTAAACTATCTTGATAGCATGGACTGTGCTTTAATAAGTGGATCTTTTTCAATGGATGCATCCTCCGATGTAAGGAGGACTGCATCCTTTATTATTTCTCCGAATATAAAACATCAGATTGGGCTCATTATTGAGGAAGACAGTCTTATATGGATAAACAGGAATATTGTTTTGTATGTTGGTATTCGGGATCATATTACTTTGGAATATACATATTACAAGCTTGGAATGTTTCTTATAATGACATATGGTTCTTCCTATGATGCTGTTACTAATCAGCTTACCATAAACTGTTCTGACTGGATGGCAAAGCTTGATGGTACAAAAAATGGTGAACTTGGGGCTTTAGTTACTGAATTTCCAGCTTATAAGGAGTTCTATTCAACAGAAAGTTCAGGTGGTACTGATTGTTATTATTTTAAGTACCCGGATGTCCATTATGTAAATAAGACATATCAGGTCACTTCTCCTGCTCATACTAAATATGTAGAGGGAGACTACGTTGTTCTTCAGGTTCCTATGGATAGTCAGGGCGAAGATAAGTTTAGATGGAATAGTCTTGAAGCAATAGATATATATGACCTTTCTACGGGTCTTAAGATAAGCCCAGGTGCGATGCTTGCAGATTATAATTATGCATTCAGGTTTGGTGACAGGACACTTACTCTTATGTCACATGTTCCTATAGACAAGGTACAGGATGGTGTTCCTATCGCCTACTATATTATCCGTGATGCCATGATAACAGCTATCACAAGACTTGGCGGAATTAAGGACTATAACATAGATGATATCGGAGAATTTCAGGCTATGCCACAGTATAATCCTGATTATGCGATGTATAGGAAACAGAATCCTCTTTGGAACAATATTCCTTATGATCTTGAATTTAATGTTGGGGATAATGTTTTATCCATAGTAACGACATTAAGAGATCTCTATCCTAATTATGAGACATATTTTGATGAAGACGGAATATTTTGCTGCGGAATGGTTCCATCAAGAAATAAAGACGATCCTTTTCTTACTGATGACTATCTTCAGAAAGTACTTATATCTGAAAACTATGATATAGATACGACAACAATAAGGAACATCTGTGAAGTCTGGGGTGCTACTTTAGAGGTGGATTTTACGGCGGATTCGTGTGTTCTTTCCGGTACAAATTATACAATAGATATTCCGGAATATGGAGACACCATGTTCTCAGGAGACAGGATTGCTGTTCAGGTAGAAAATACAAATCCTGCAAATGCTACTCTTACGATACATACTATCTATACAGAATATCAGGGTGAAACAGAGATTGAAAGAGAAAAGACTTTTCCTGCTGTTGGTATCTATGATGAGATGACAGATAAACCTCTTGCTGCCGGATCACTTGACCCTGGAACGGTTTATGTCTTTAAGATAAAGACTATTCTTGTTGGTGGTGAATATCCCGTAAAGTATGCATACTTCCAATCTGAATATCAGCCGCAGGCTATGGATGTTTTGACAGATGGTACTGTTTCTACGGAAGACTGGAGATGTGCTGATGGAAGGATCGTAAAGGTTTGGAGTAAGGATTATTTCGCGGATAAGTTTGGTTGTAAGATAAAGAATATTCATTTTACGGTAGATCCTACAAGTTCTTTTACTATTCAAAAACTTGGTGAGATACTTTCTGTAAAAAGCGGAGGTGATTTTGAGAATATCACTTCTGATCAGAGAGCTCTTGCACGTGCCATTTGGGAAAATTGGAAGAGGGCAAGGCTTGTGGATACTATATCTATTACGACTAAGCTGTCACTTTTTGCCGATGTGAATAAGAAGGTTACTTTTAGAAGACACGATAAGGAAGAAGCGGAGCCATATATCATTACAGCTGTTTCCCATGATTTTACTGCGGGAACGAGTATGCTTTCACTCTCCCACTTCTATCCTTTGTATGTGGATATGCAATGATAGAAAAGGAGAAATATTATGGCTACTGTTAAAGAAGTTCTTGATATAGCCCGTAAATATATAGGCGTTGTTGAAAAGCCAAATAATAACGTTATCTTTAATACAAAGTATTATGGAGGGGAAGTAAATGGCCCTCAGTTTGCTTGGTGCGCAGTCTTTGTTTGGTATTGTTTTAAAGAAGCTGATGCATCAGACCTTTTTTGTGGTGGACAAAAGACTGCTCTTTGTCAGTTTGCTCTTGATCATTACAGAAAAAAAGGACAGTTTTTTAAAAAAGATCCAAAAGTAGGAGACCTTGTGTTCTTTAAATTTGGTGCAAATCAAAGAGAAACTGACCATATAGGCTTTGTTGAGAGTATAAATTCAGATGGTTCCATAAATACCATAGAAGGAAATACTTCTGATTCAAGTCAGAACAATGGCGGTATGGTAATGAGAAGAAAACGCTCTTCTAAGATAGTCGGATATGCAAGACCATCTTATGATGAAGAATATCTAAAGATGCCCATAAATGAGGATATTTATCCGCAAAAAGGAATAGATATCTCAAAGTATCAAAGTGGTATAAACTATAAGGCACTTCGCTTAGAAGGTGTTCAGTTTGTTATCTTAAAGATCATCCGTAAGGATATGCAAAAAGATGATATGTTTGAGACACATTATAAGGGATGTTTGGAAGCTGGGATACCTGTTAAGGCAGTATATAACTATTCTTATGCTACTACCGTTGAAAAAGCAAAGATAGATGCGAAAAGAGTAGTTGAGGTCTTAAACGGAAGGCAGATTCCTGTTGTACTTGATGTTGAGGATGCTACTCAGAAGAATTTAAAAGAAAGACTTCCTCAGATAATAAATGCTTATCAGAGTGTTATCTTGGAAGCAGGTCTTAAGTTCTGCCTATATACGGGACTGTCTTTTTATAAAAACTATATAGAACCTTATCTTTCAATGCTTAATACTACTCAGTTTTGGATCGCAAGATATCCTTATAGTGATGAGCTTAGTTTTAAGATAGCTCCTCCTGCAAATAAAAAGCCCGATGTCAAAGGTCTTATAGGATGGCAGTATACATCAAATGGAAAGATTCCTAAAGCTTATATAGGAAATCTTGATTTTGATATTATGTACTCTCCTATTGCTGACCAAAAAAGAAAGACGGGTGTTATAACTGCAAATTCGTTAAGGATAAGGAGTACTCCAAGTACTTTAGATTTAAATAACGTTGTGGGATATCTTAAAAAAGGTGATAACGTTGTTATATATGCTACTGATGTTAAAACGGGTTGGTATCAGATAGATATTGAAGGAAAGAAATGGATAAGCAATAAATACGTAAGACTAAATTAAAAAAGGAAGGAGGAAATAAAATGGTCATACTTATGAAGCCAAACAAGGTACTTGTATTGTCAAAGCCAAGTAAGCTCTTCCAGAAAGAGAATGCTGTTGACGATATAGTTATCTATGTTCCTGAAAAATATAATGACTATGAGTTAAAGGATTTTGTGGCTACTTTGTATTATACTAATCCGGCAAATGAAGCATGTAGTGATGCACTTATAGCTGCAGAAGAAAGTGACAAAGAAGGTTTTATAAAATACTCTCTTCCTGTTACAACAAAGATTACTACTGTTCCAGGTGTGATAAGTCTTTATCTGTCGCTTGTTCATACAGATATGGAAGCAGGTATTAAATATGTTTTAAAGACAAGTAATCTTGATATAACTGTAGAGACTTGGGATGATTACTTTAAGTACATTTCTGATGATTCTTTATCAGCTATAGATGATAAGATTGCACAGCTTGATTCAAAGATCGCGGAGATAAAGGCAATAGCCCAGACTCAGATTCCGGATGATCTAAATCTTACAGAACAGGGACATCTTAATCTCTCGGTTGACGGAGCATCTATCGGAAGTGGTGTAAATATAGTAATTACTTCTGAAGATCCTGATGGAACAGATGATGGCGTTATAGATCTTGACGTTGTCGGTATCTAAGGGGGTAATGTCATGGCTGATGAAAAATGGATGAAGATTCCTTACTTTGCCAAAGGCAAAGCAGAGAATTTAGATAAGGCTTTACAGGGTGGAAAGTTTGATAACCTTGATAAAGCCTTATTTTATTTTGCTATAGATACAAAACAGTGGGTTTTGGTTGATGTTGATAAAAGCGTTCATGTGATAACAGGTTATAATGGGCAGCCGACTCCGAGCCCTGGTGGAGATGGAGGTGTTAAGAGGGTTGATGTTCTTCCTCCTATTTTGGCAGGTGATCTTAATACTTTATATATTCTTGGAGATACTGTTTATTCATTTAACGGCTCTAATTATGTTCCTACTTATAAAGAGGCTGAAAGTGAAATCGGTACTCTTCCGCCCGGAACAAATGTTGTTGAGTATGTCAATGATGTCAGAGAAGAAGCTATACAATCTGCCAATCAGTATACTGATGAACAGCTTCAGCTTCATGTTCTCTATGATTAAAGGAGGTGCACGATGGCAACATTTACTTATTATCTGACACCTTCAGAAAAATTCAATCAGATAGATTATCAGCTTGGAAATATCATCTTTGTTGAGGATCTTCACAGATTATATTTCGATGGTATGTATGGAAGAGTTTGTTATGACTCGATAGTTATCTTTGATACGGAGCTTGAAAGACATGAATATGAGCATCCGTTTGAAGGTTTCTATTTTGTTGAAGAGACAAAGACTCTTTGGCGTTATTATGAGGATGAGTGGACAAGCATAACAGAACCTCCGACAAATAACGTCGTATTCATACCAAAGAGTGAACTTCCTGAAGAAGGTGAGTTTGCTGTTCTTTATATATGCGACACCGAGATGTATATCTGGGATGCCGAGAATCATGAATATGTCGGAATGAATACTGAATCTATCTGGCACGAAGTTTAAAGAGAGGAGGGGCTTATATATGAGTTATTGGATAGATGAATCAGATCCTGGAAGAATCATGTCTTCGTCAAAACAGATACCATTCTGGGCTGATGATGAAGATGATATTCCTAACCTTCCTACATCGACTTCTTATGGGGTTCAGCAGGGAGAAGATACTGTATCATACAGACCTTGTGGAAGGGGCTCGACCTGCACAGTTATAGGCGATGGTACTGGTGCGATCGTTTATGCTTTAAATTCAAGTGATGAATGGAAGAAACTATAAAGGAAGGAGGATAGCCTATGGATAAGAAGGCTTATATTATTGCTAAGAATTCAAGCGTTTCTTATGTGGATCAGGTTCTTGATGGTGTGACCCTGATCAATGGTAAGAATTGTGAGATCGATTCTATTACTCCTTCTCCCGATGGAAAATATACGACTGTAACTTTTGGATGGACCGGTAACAGCGGAACACATTACACGTCTGAGATGCGTGTAGATAATGGTAAGGATGGCCGTTCTATTGAGTCTATGGAGATAATCGCTGATGTCCAGAAAAAGCTTCATCTTTATGTGACTTTTGATGATGGTTCTGCCCCTGTTGATGCCGGTATCATTCCTCTCCCAACTTTAGAGGTTGGTACTACTGAGACAGTTGAGTATGACGAACCTGCTGAAGTTATAGAAGTTACTACTGCGACTGGGATAAAGCTTAATTTTAAGATTCCCAGAGGTGAACCTGGAACATCCGATCCTATTTGGCATGTAGTGTAAGGGAAAGGAGGTAAAAAATGTCTTCAAATTTATATGATAAAACTACTCATAAGCTGATACCGATTGCAGGAAACAGTGAATCAACAGCAGCATCTTTGGGAAGTCTTTCTGATGTGGTTATAACTTCTCCTACAAATGGTCAGCATCTTACTTTTGATTTAGCAACTTCTCAGTGGAAGAATGCGGATGCATCGCTTCCTACAATAGAAGTAAATGATCTCTCTGATGTTACGATTATATCTGTTTCAAACGGACAGATACTTAAATGGAATAGTACAACAACTAAATGGGAAAATAGTAGCTTTAATGACATAACATCTCTTGGAGCTATTCCAAATGTTGATATTAGTCAGGTTCAGGATGGAGATATCCTTGTATATGATACGACTTCCGGTAAATGGATAAATACTGCATTGGATATGTCGGATTATCAGACAAAAAATCTTTCATCTTCTATTGCGGGGGCAAGTACCGTGGAAGGAGCTCTTGGTGCTGAAGAGACAGCTATTGAAAATGAGATTTCAACCAGAGCAACGCTTGGTGCTCATAATATTTTTGATAATAAACTGATTACCCAGACCGTAAGTAATGTTGTTTATACTGTAAATAGTGACAAATCAGTATCTTTAACTGTTAATTCTGAACTTTCATCAAATGCAGGAGCTATTTTAGGATACATTGATGTAAAAGCTGGGGAACGTTATACACTTTCTGGCGGAATAAATGCGATTGTGAGAGTAGATTTAAGAAACAGTGATTATTCAATGTGGGTAGATAATATTGAGTCAAAAGAAGTTACGTCTCCTTCACAGAGTTATTCAGTTGATGCATTTACACCGAGTAATGATGCTACTTTGATGGTATATCTAAGAATTGATTCTTCCGTTCAGACAGGAAATGTAGGAACAGTTTATCCTATGATTCGTCTTACAACAGATACTGATAGTACGTATGAACCATATTCTATGACAAATCAGCAAATAACACCGTATATTCAATCCATTAGTAATCCTAATTTATTAGATAATCCGTGGTTTACGGTTAATCAGAGAGGGTTTACAACAAGCTCTACTCCTGCATTACAATATTTTGCAGATAGATGGTATGTGGCTTATAATGTCTCAAGTGCGGTCGTTACACATAATGCAGATGATAGTATAACATTGGACAATACGCCACAACTAGCTTCAGGCGTTTTGTTTTTGGGACAGAGGTTTGAAGGAGATTACTTATGTGGTAAACAAGCAACGGTATCTGTTTTACTTTCAAATGGAAGAATTATTACGGGAACAGGTGTCTTTACTACAAAAGGGGCTAACTTAACGAGATTCATTATAGGTAGAAGCGATTTTGGTGTTTATAGTGAATATCCAAATGCAGAAACTTTGAGACTCATTATAGAAGTTTATAAGAATCAGAGTATTACGGTCAAAGCAGTAAAGATAGAACTTGGGTCTGTTTCCACTCTTGCAATGGATACTGTTCCAAATTATCAGCAGGAACTTGCAAAATGTCAGAGATATTTTACTCGTTTTTCGTGGTCAAGTGGTTATCCGGATATTGCTTGGGGAGTTGAAACAGCAACTAATCAATTTTGGGGTTTTATTACTACTCCTGTTCCAATGAGAACTAAACCTTCAGTTTCTTCAAATGGATTACAAGCATATAAGCCAGCTCTTGAAACTGCGGTTTCTATTACAGCTGTTGCTGTTGGTTCTTATACTAGTAATAAATTAAAATTGTTATTTACAGAAAGCGCAAACGGAGTAGTTGGAACTATGGCAGAAGTTCAATTGGCTGATGATGCAGTGGGAGAAGCATATATTGCATTTTCGGCAGATTTATAAGAGCTTAAATAATATGAAAAAATTAATGTTTTGAAAAACACTTTAGAAGAGTCCTTAAGGGGCTCTTTTTTATTTTAAGGAGACTATATTATGAATGGATTTTACACTAATCCTTATCAGAATCAGCTTTATCAGTCTTATATGCAACCTTTACAGCAGGCTCAGACAACAAACATTGTAAAGGTAAATGGAAAGCCTGGTGCTGATGCATATCAGCTTGGGCCTAATAGCAGTGCTCTTCTTCTCGATGAAACGGCTGCAATGGTTTGGCTTGTTCAGACAGATGGAGCTGGTTATAAAACAGCAACTGCTTATGACATTATTCCTCATAAGGAAGTTAAGCAGGAAGATATGTTCAAAAAACTTGAAGATAGAATAACTAAATTGGAGGATAAAGTAAATGCTAAATCCAATTCTTCAGATGCTAAATCAAAAAAGTCCGCAGAATAATGTTATGATGCAGGCTTTTGGAGCAATGATGAGAGGTGAATCTCCTCAACAGTTTTTGCAAAAGCTTGCACAGTCAGATCCAAGATTACAAGGTCTTGATTTATCAAACCCAGAAAAAGCTGCTGAAGATTTATATCGTCAAAATGGACAAGATATAAATGAAGCAAAAGCTTCAGTAAAAGGTAAGATAAGTCAGTTCCTTAGTAATAAACAGTAACTAATAACTAATATTTTTTAGAAAGGGGAATTTACTATGAACGAATCTACAGGTTTCATGTCAAATGATTGGTTAGGAGCATTTTTGATTATCGCTATTTTATTTGGTGGCGGTTTTGGTGGTTTCGGAGGACATGGAGTTATGCCAAATTATGCGACAGTTCAGGATGTAAATCAGGCAGTAGATAATCAGGCAACGCAGGCAAGTCTTCAGAATGTATTGCTTAGCAGTGCAAATAATAACTATGAGACTGCAAGACTTGTTGAGAATCAGACTACTCAGCTTATGAATCAGAACAATACAAATCTTATCAATGCTATTCAGGGATTTAATAATGTTTCTCAGCAGATCATGAATCAGACAAATGTTCTTGGATCTAAGCTTGATCAGCTCGGTTTCCAGATGGATCAGTGCTGCTGCTCTATTAAGACTCTTATTAAGGATAATCAGATTGCAGATCTTACAAATCAGCTTAATAATGCAAATAACGCAGCAATCAATTCTGCTCAGAGTCAGTATCTCCTTTCTCAGTTGGGCAAGTGGACTCCTTATACATCTACAACAACTTGAGGTGATATAAATGTGGATAATCAAATCATTAGTTGAAAAAATAGATGATGAACTCATGGATGCTGAGAAGTATATAAATTGCGCATATGAAACTAAGATGGATTATCCTGATGTTTCTACGTTATTTTATAAACTTTCTCAGGAAGAGATGAAGCATATGCAAATGCTTCATACACAAGTTGTTCAGATAATTGAAGAGCATAAAAAGACTAAAGAAGTTCCGCCTGTTATGAAAGAATTATATAACTATTTGCATCAAAGACAGATAGAATGGGCGGCAAAAATAGAATTAAAGCAAAAGAATTTTACGACCAATAAGTAAGGGGGTAACAAAATATGGCTAATGTTATTTTTAAAAAAGTCATTGCCCAAGGTGGTCAGACAGCAAAGGAAAGATATGATGCTATGACTCATGATGAGGGTACATTTTATCTTGTAGGGTCTGAACTTTATCTTGGAGAAGTATTGCTTTCTGCCAATATTGCGGAAGAGATTTCATATGATAATACTACAACTTCAATGACAGCAGACGATGTGCAGGATGCTATCGATGAACTGCATGGGTTAGATGCAGATAAGACTGTTTATATGGAGGATGCTTCATCAGGTCAGAGCGAGTATGCTAAAGTTTATAACTTCTATCAGGGATCGGAAGGAAGTTCTCTTTCTCCTGTAGTTGGGGAACTTATCGGAACAATCAATATTCCTTTGGATAAGGTTGTTCAGGATGGTTCAGTTGTTGAGGTTGTATTTGTTGAAGGAACGGGAGGAGATCCTGATTCACTTCACGAAGGAGATGCATCCGGTCCGGATGTAACTGAATTAATTAAAGGATCATCTACTCCTACAGAGGCGGATGCCGGAAAATATATAAAGCTTGTACTTCAGAATGTTACAGATCCTTTGTATATCGCAGTTAAAGATCTTGTAGATGTTTATACTGGTGGTACAAATGACGAAGCAACTGTAACTATTGATGGAAATAATGTCATTACAGTAGCGATTGGAAAAGTTAATGCAACTAAAGTCATCTATCAGGAAGCTTCAGATGCTACATATGATCAGGTTGTTGCTCCTGCAACTTTTGATGAAAATGAAACATATTATACATATGATAGTGCAACAGATACTTATTCAGTAGATTCTACAGTAACGGCTTTGAATTTTGATGATAAGGTTGCCGCTGGATTATATGTTGAAGATACTCCTGCTGTCTCAGAGATCAATGTAAAAGATCAGATTGATACAGTTGATGGAAAAGTTGATAACCTTGCGGATTATGTAGGCACTTTTACTCCTGAGCCCGGTGTAGAGACAGTTATAGATTATGTTGATACAAAGACAGGTGAAGGTGTTGGTGCTCTTAATTCTGAGGCTGGTATTGCTTCTGTTTCTTCTAATGTTGTTACTATCAAGGCAGGTATTGTTGAGACGGAAGGTCTTATCAATAACTCTCCTTCAGCTGTTTCTGGAACTCAGCATGTTGGTTATTATGATGATGGAAAGTTTTGGGAGGAAGCTCTGGTTGAGGGTTATTTGAATACTGTTGATGGAAAGTTTTATGAGGAAAGTACTTATACAACAGAGATTCCTGCTGTAACGGGACAGATCTATAAAGATCTTTCAACAGATATTACATATGAGTGGGACGACACTCTTGTAACTCCTGCGTATGTTGAAGCTACAAGAACAGAGATCACACCAAATACAACTGATTATTATACAGATACTCCAAGTAATAAGAATTATAAATGGACTGGTAAGGCTTATGCTCTTATCTCTGCTGATATTGTTCTTGAAGAAGTCGCTGTAACAGGTGCTGCAGCTGATGTTTCGTATGATAATACGACAAGTCAGATGACAGCGGATGATGTTCAGGAAGCTATTGATGAGATAGCCGGAAGACTTACTTGGAATGAAGTTTAATTATAATGGAGAGGATGATAAAACATCCTCTCCTATTTTTTGAATAGGAGGGAAAATATATGGCAAAGCCTACATTTACTAGAGGCGGAACTGCTGGTATAGATCTAGAACCCCTCGTTGATGGTCAGATTCTTTTTGATGAAGGCCGTACTAGAATACTTCTTGATGCTTATATTGATGGAACTCTTACTCGTCTTGTAATGACTGAGAAGGATACTTTTAATGGAACTAAGGCAGAATGGGATTCTCTTACTAATGCACAAAAAGAGATTTTTACTTATGTAAATATTACTGACGATTATGAATTTAAAAGTGCAGTATTTGTTGGAGCTACTGCTCAGTCTGATGGAGAAGCAGGTCTTGTTCCTGAACCTAAAATTGCGGATAGAAATAAAATCCTTTGCGGAAATGGTCAATGGGTTGATCATATTATTGATGCAAATTTAGATTCTTCAAGTGAAAATCCTGTTCAGAATAGAACGATAACTAATGCTCTTAGTGGAAAGTTAAATTCGTCATTAAAAGGTGTGGCAAATGGTCTTGCAGAACTTGATAATACTGGTAAGATTCCAGCTTCTCAGCTTCCAGGTGGAGTTAATCTTCTTGAGAAATACCCTACCGTAAATGATTTTCCTGCTGTTGGCGATGATTATACTATGTATGTTGCAGAAGATACGAATTTTGTATATCGTTGGACTGGTTCTGATTATGTTCAGATTGATGCATCAATTCAGATCGGAGAAACATCGCAAACTGCATTTCGAGGAGATCATGGTAAGGTTGCTTATGATCATGCTTATACTAACAAAGGTATTGCTCTTGTAAATGGCTTATATAAGATAACAACTAATTCTGAAGGACATGTGACTGCCGGAACTACTGTTACAAAATCAGATATTACAGATCTTGGTATACCTGGATCTGTAACAGAATATAGTGTTACGGATGTTTCTGGAGCTATTTCAGATTTAAGTGATTTTGTTAGTAAATCAGCAAAAGGAAAGCTTGTCTCAAACTTTATTATTACTGATACTAATAATATTTTTGGACTTGGTTCTGGAGCAACTGTCAGAGGAAGTATTCAGTACACGAATGCTTATGATGGAACAAATGAGGTTGGGGGTAATGGAGTTATTTATACTTCCAGTTCTATTAATCCTATTTTTATTAAGATTACAGGTACTTCTTCATTCACATTAACAAAGCAGAATATCGTAACGCCTACTAAAGCAGATATCGGTCTTGGTAATGTGGAAAATTTGGATTATAAAAAGATGTTTACATATTCAGCTTCTGAACCTTCTGGTGTTTGGAATGGATGTGTCTGGGTAGCATCTTCTTGAATAAAAGGAGGATTAAGTTATGGCAGATTATACGCATGAATATAGTAATTTCCCAGAGACTTTATATACTCTCCATAATTTTTTAGATCTAAAGGATGCTCCTGCTAATGTAGCCAGTATCGTTTATGAGATAAAGGAACTTATTTTGATGGAAAGTTATAATCAAGCTGCTTTAAAGCTTGAAGAAAATAAGAATATTCTTTCTCAGTATTTTATAGATGCTACTTTTATAAATACATTAGATGAGGAACTTAGAAATCTTGAGATCTATACTAAATCAAAAAAGCAAGCATTATATTATACTCCTGAAGAACCGGAAGGCGTGTCCGGTGATGTTTGGATAAGTTAGTCTTGCATAATACAAATACTGTTTTCCCAGAGTCTTTTGATAACAGATTTTTCTTTAGCGATCTTCGTCTTCGACACGCCAATATAATGAGAGGATATAGAGATCTTCTTCTAGAAAAAGACTATGTGGGAGCATCTCAGTATCTTTATAATAATATTGAGGTGGCAAATCGGGACATGGATTACAATGGTGCGTATTTATGGAATACTTTAGAAAATCGTATTTTTGCCATAGAAAATTATGTTGTTTCTTTGGGTGGTTCAAACGTTCGCCCACATTATTCTAACGTGCCACCAACACAATTATTGGAGCATATGTCATGGATTTGCGATTAATTTTAGGGAATTATGGTTTTGGCCATAATTCCCTTTTTTCGCATTTTCGATTCAGTATTCATCTGATTTGTAGCATAGCATTAAAATTTCCTAGCTGTTTTTGATTTTTTTATCTTTTTTATATATTTGTCCATTTTAAATATTAAACGTCTTTTATGGGGTAAATTTTGATTTTTAAAATAAATATCACATTTATGATATCACTAATTTAATATAAGTATATTAATATTATGATATTAGATTATATATAGCACTTTCTATATATTGATATTTTTATATTTATTTATTGATACATATATTATAATTCTTATTTATATATAGCAATATTAATATATTTATTTTTATATCGCAGTATTATATATTAGATATTTATATTTCAGTATATATATTTTGATTTTATATTATATAAATTCATATATATATTTTATATATTCAATATATATATTTTTGTTTTATGATATTTATATTCATAAATTGTTTTAATAATATCAATATTATAAAAGCAATTTATTTATTTCACTATTATGAAAGCAGATTTTAAATATATGTTTATAAATATCAATATTGACATATCAAATTTTGTATATTACAATTAGAAAACCTATTTTATGATTTTAATATTTTGTTATTGATTTATAAATTTGTATTTTTATATTTATATTTGTATATTTTGATTTTTATATTTTGCTATTTTGATATTTATTTTTTGATTGTATTTTTATGATATTGCTATATTCAAATTGCTATCCATATATCAATTTTATTATTCCTATTTTGTAATTGTGATATTTATATTTAAATATCGTAATATATATTTTTATTAATCAAAGGAGAATGTAAAGATGAGTATCAACATCGCTATTGCAAATCAAAAAGGGGGAGTAGGAAAAACAACGACTACAATTATCTTAGCTGATGCGTTAAAGCATTTTGGGTTAAAGGTACTTGCAATCGATCTAGATCCACAGTGTAATACGACGGACACATATGGAGCAAAAATGGATGATGTAAACACTATTTATGATGTTCTTGATGGAGAATGTAAAACGGAAGATGCAATCCAAAAATTAGTACTTGGAGACATTATTCCGGGTGATAAACTTCTCGCGGACAATCTAGACCATTTTAATGCTAAGATGTCACGTGAGTTACTTCTAAAAAAGAAATTAAAGGAAGTAGAAAAAAAATATGATTTTGTTATTATTGACACTCCTCCTACACTAGGTTTATATATGATAAATGCACTTGCTGCTTCAAGTGGCTGTGTTATTCCTTTAAAGGCAGAGCGTTATTCCGTTAGTGGTCTTGGAGAACTTTTTTCAACAATAAAGAACATAAAAGAAGCTGGTGTTAATGAAGACCTTCGTGTCTATGGTACACTGATAACTAATTTTGATACAAGAAATGATCTTGATAGAAGACTTAAAATGGAGCTTCCTGAAACAGCACTTCAGTATAATTTTAGAAATTTCAATTCCTATATACGAATCTGTCAAGATATCAAGAAATCACAAAATCTTGATTTTGAGGAAAATGAGACTATAAATCGTTCTTTGTTTGATAATTTCCCAAACAGTAATGCGGCTGAAGATTATGTTAGATTTACAAAAGAGTTGTTGGAGGTAATCAAAAATGGCTAAATCAACTAAAACAAGTAATCTATTCTCAGGTTTTAATCCTCCTACATTTTCTTCAACTATATCAGAAGAGGTAGAGGAAAAGATTTCAAAAGAAATTCCAGAAGTAGTATCTGAGAAAAAAGTTGTTGTAGAAGAGAAGAAAGAAATTGTGAAGAAAAAGCCTTCTGCACAGCAATTTGTATTTAAGAGAGGTCGTCCAAAAGAACTTGTTGGAAAACAACATCTTTATTCCGCAAGAATAAATGAAGATTTATTTAAACTTGCGAAGAAAACTGCTGAAAAAAATTTTGATAATAGTGTAAATGCATATCTTAATTATTTGATTGCGAAAGATCAAGGGTTGATGTGATGTTATATCAGTTTTTTGAGATATTTGACTATCATAAAATTTTTGTTATAAAATTCTAAGGTAAAGAAATGATGTATCTGGATTAACAAGACAACAAAAGAGCTAGGAGTTACCGCTTCTAGCTCTTTTTATCCATTTTGGTTAAGACTGTTTATGTTTTAAGTTCTTTATTCTCAATAGTTATAAAAGGGGATATTAATTAAAAAATATAAATTATATTGACTATAAGAAAACTTTTGCTATAATGAATTTAAGGCAAGCGATATGATTGGTAATCGTGATGACAAAAGACCTAGAGAGTCACATTCTCTAGGTCTTTTTATTCCATTTAGGCAGGGCGGATTAAACCCTAGGCTAGTTGCCTTAATAGTTTCCATCTAACCATTTGCAAATGTAGTAAGCTACTATACTTGCCATAATGGAAACAAAAAACGATATGAGTAAGTCCGTGATGACACACCCCCTTTCTTGGCCAATATAGAGGGCGGCAACGTTTAAGATTATAACATAATAATATTATTATCAAAAGTTATAAAAAGGGATTTTTTTTTGGATTTTTCATAGAAAGGGAGGGTTACACATTCCTACTTTGTGCAACCCTCTAAGACAATTTTCACTATTCAATTTATATTATATCATTTTTCAGTATATTATGTTGACCTATATTTTAAAAATTTTTGCTCGTATATTTCATCCCATTCATCATCGAGGATCCAATCATCATCCGAAGGAATATCTTCGATTTTTATAGCGTTTTTGTGTAATAATTCTCTGTTCTCTTTAAGAAACTCCTTATAATCTTCAACAGATCTTATATTAGCCATAGAATCACTCCTTTCTATCACGCAATACAATTGTATTATTTTTTTAAAAGATAACAATACTATTTTATTGACAATAGTTGTTGTTATTAATTGTTATTAATAACAACATATATTAATTCTTTTATATTAGGAGGCTTATAAATCGCATGGTTGAGCCATTTCTTATGTTGAATTTCCTAGAATTTGGGTATGAATTTCCTAGAATTCGGGTATGAGTTTCCTAGAATTTGGGTATGAATTTCCTAGAATCTAGAACAAAAAATGGCATAAAAAAACACCCCAATTTCCTAGAATTTGGGTGTGACTTTCCTAGAAATCGGAATGTATCTCCTAGAATTTAGAATCGTTTCCTAGAATTTAGAACATTTTAAAAAAGGCCGTATTTATGGGGAATTTTAAAAATAATAAAAATTCTGTTTTCTAGGAGATTTTACGGAATGTTTTATTTACTAAGCTTTAAAATATTCTATATTCTAGGAGAGTAATTTTCTGGATTCTAGTACATTGCCAAATTCCCTATAAAAATGGGATTGACAGTTTATTTTTTTTTAATTACAATTAAAAGAACTGAGAGAGGGGCGGTATAATCATGGGGCGAGAAAAGACACAAGATAGTATCACTGAAATTCTTTCAAGTAAAAAATATACAAAATCTAATGCTTTGGTCAATGCGAAAGGGAAGGCTGGATTGTTAGCTGAAAAACTTTTTGCTGTAGGAATTCAACGAGCAGTTGAAGATGAAAAGACCGGCATTCTTACAACAACAATCCGAGGAATAGAACTAAAGAAAATATTTCAAACTAATAGAGGATCTTTTTATGCTGATGTCAGTGCTTTAGTAGATCCTCCGACGAATGATTCTCCCTCTTTACTTGATTGGAGAATCATCTATAAGGACGATAACTCACAAACTATTGAAGCAATGAATGTTATTACGGATTGCTCTTTTAAAAAAGGTGTTTTCGAGATAAGATTTAATAGCAAGATTACTCCACAAGTAAGAAGATTACAAGCGAATTATACTGTTTTTTCACTTGCAGATACGATGCCATTAAAAAGTATCTATTCGTTTAAGCTGTATGAAATTTTAAAGTCTGAATATGATAAACAGGACTACGTAGCAAAGAAAGAAGAATCTTGGCAGCCTAATGCTGTTTATATAATGGACATGCATATAGTAGACTTAAAATTAAGAGTAGGAGTTATTGATAGTTCATGGAGTAGTGAGATATCAGAAGAACTTAGAAAATTAGAGCCAAATTATGATATTATTGAAAAGATAGTAGACGAACAGCTAAAGAACGAAGGAGTTATTGATAAAAACAAGAAAACTTATAAAAGTTATAAGAGGATAGATAATTTTAAAAAAAATGTTCTTGATAGAGCAAGAGATGAATTAAAAGAAAAAACGTCCATTAAGTTTGAATATAAAAATTTAACAGGTGGACCTGGAGGAAAAATAAATGGCATAAGATTTTTTATTTCTCGGAACACAAAAGACTCTGACAATATTGAAATTAGTGAGAATCCGAAAGAAGCTTTATCGAAAGAAGAAAAATTTGAAATACTTGATTCTATTGCTGATATTATAGGAGACTCATTCTCATACAAAGAAATCAAAATAATTGCTGAAAAATCTGAATATAATATTGAGAAAGTTAAAAGCGCTTATAATGTTATGAGACAAAGTAAAACAAGAATAGATAACCCAATAGCATGGATGATAAGTGCTATAGAAAATAATTATCAGAACAAAAATAATAGTTTCAGCAATTTTAAGCAGAACACTTATGATTTTGCAAAATTGGAAGAGCAGCTTTTGGAAAATTAAAATTGTTAAATCATTTAAAGGGAAAAGCAAATAGATAGTTGTTGTTTTTGCTGATTCTCAATCATTATATATCTAAATTAAAATCATTATTTTTATTTATTATAAGTTCCCAAAAAACATAATCGGAGGAAAACATGTACGGACCGCATACAAAGGAAGACTTCAAGCTTTTTCTCAAAGATGTAGAGGACTGTAAGAGATTAAGTGGAAAATCGGAATATGATTTTAGATTAAGAAGAAGGACATTAAATGTTGTTTGGATGATTACTGATTCTCTTAGAGAGATTCCATTTGAAGAACTAATGAGTAATATGTATTTTAAATGTTCCGATGATATGAAACCAATCTTAAATTTTTATGAAGACTGTCTTATTGATAGCAAACTTAATAATGATCAATTTAGATTGAAATTACATGATCGATTATTGGTTTTTCGTGATAAGATTAAAGCTGAGCACAAGCAATGTATTTTAGTTGAATTTTTTAACATATTGACACAAGCTTGTATAAGAAAAGATTATTCTAAACCTATAATTAAAAAGATATTCAGTGCATATCTTTCTTTAGTACAACAAAGCATTACATATTTTTATGATGATATTCATAAATATTTTTATGCAGTAAAAGATGATGGAACATTTTTAACAATAGATGATCCTTGGCCTATGATTGATTGGGCTCATGAAGAGTATGCTGATAAGACATTTAAAAGCATAGTAGAAGGAAAGGAAATTGATACAAAAAGGCTATTAGAAGAAACTAAGAAGAGATATGCGAAATATGGAATGATAGTTCATGATGTCGAAGATATGATCCAGATAAGCACGATTTCTAATAATTTTGGAAATGTAACAGCGTCTATGGCTTATTATATGTCTGAGCAGACCAAGGATATGCTTCCTCAAAATGAAGTGGGGCTTAAAATTGAAAGCAATCCAAAAAAATGGTTGAATACAGAGTATTATAAAGAGAGACTGCTTAAGAGAAATTTTGCATTGCCCGGATGCATAAAAACAACATGTGAATTTGCGGGAGATATTAAGGAAGTATATTTTAGAGAAGTTATCAAAGATGACAATGTTGTTATGCTTTATAGAGTAGTGACAAAAACTAGGGGAGAATATTCGGATATTCCAGGTTATTATATTCCTAATGAAAAGTTTATGTTTTTGTATTACAACGTTGCTGAAGGAGCAAGAGAAGAAAGTTCAATTATAGAAAATTTTATCTTGGAATTATATTTTCTTCTTACTGTTAGGCGTACTGAAGAAGAAAAACAAATGAAACCTTATTCGTTACCACTTATTGCAGAAGAGTATGAAGATGTTTATAAGGAACCAAGATGGAAAAATCAACCGATAATATCCTTCTCTTTATATGGGCGAGAAGAAAAGAAAGGAAGGGAACAAAAAAGAGCGTATAAACAAGGTGTTTATGAATATGATGATGCCAAAATTGGATGTTTTATAAGAAGATTACCTGTAGGACAGACAGCTTCTTGGGAAGCAATAACAAATGCTGCTAAATATGGGTATGAGCTTGAAAAAGGATATACATTTGTTACACCATTTGCTAGAAAACAACGTCACATAAAAGTCTTAGGAGGACTATGAAAACAGAGTATATTCATTACGGATTTTCTGAATTGTTACCCATAAAACCGATTAGAAATGAAAGAAATTTTTGGAAGCCTCAAGGGGGATTATGGGCAAGCCCAGTAGATTCTCCTTTAAGTTGGAATATATGGTGTGAAAGTAATCATTTTAGAAAAAATGAATTAGGGAATTCTTTTATGTTCACATTGAAAAATGATGCTAAGATAATTCATATATATAGTGTGGATGATTTAAAAGGACTACCAAGACAAACTACTAACATTTCATTTTTTAATGATCATGCTTGTTATTTGGACTTTGAAAAAATTGAAAAAGAATATGATGGTATTGAATTACATCTATCTGAGGAACGTTTTGGAGATTCAAAAAATGGAGATGGAATTCATTATGGATTATATTTTACGTTGTATGGATGGGATTGTGATTCTATCATACTTTTTCATAATAAAGCAATAGAAAAATGGTGGAAATCGCGATAGAAGATAAGTAAATCTACATTTTCGTAAAATTTCGGTTTTACGAAAAACTTATGAGGATAAATTTTGATTTTATATAATATTATGGAGAGGGAGAAAAATGGAAAAACAGATATATTATGATTTTGCAAGGAATTTAAAGGAAAAGTTAATAAATGAATGTCATGGATATGTAAAGACTGAGATTTATCCAGATATTGATACAATAATAATTAAAATTACTTTTAAAGAGTTTGAGTTTCGTTATCCAATAAATGAAATTGCTGATTCTTTTTATTGCGGATCATCAGATCAGATAGTAAATAAAATAATAGATAAATATAAGAAGGCGATTTTAAAAGGTTTCTTTAAATCAAAAGAAAAGAAAGAACAATATATATAAATTTGAAAGTATTTTGAGAAAAATGCATTATGTGTTATAATTTTACAACAAGTGGTAGCAGTACCCTTGAAGTATAAAAAGCAAATAAAAACCGCTCAACTTCGCAGGGTAGGAGCGGTTTTTATTATTCTCTATAAATTTGAGAACAAGCTCGATAATGTTAATCAAGCAGTTAATCACTGCTACAATAGCTGTTACTAACTTGATATAATCCATATCGATGCCGTTCCTCCCTATCAATTACTATCAGTTGTATGCATTATATTTTTTTATTTATAATCTTTATTTTTAAATATTGTTAATAAGATAATATTTGAAAGTATTCGTATTCAATAGTTTTTATATTTTTCATATATCTTTTAGACGTTCAGTCCTCTTCTATCAAGATAAAAATCCCATATTATAGTTTATTGAAAAGTTGTTCTTTGTAATTTTTTTTATAATAGAATTTGAGAAAACAACAAAAAAATATTAATTTTATAAAAAAAAGATATTTTTTTGTATAAAAAAGTGAATATTCTGTCATTTTAGTGTAAAATAAGAAGAACATATAAATTTTAAAGACGGAACATCAAGTTGAGACAAAAGGAGATAATTATGAGTTTTATCAGATCGATACCGCCAAAAACATTGCACGAACAGTTTGGATTATATCATGGGAATTGGTTCCCTGAAATGGATAGGTCTTGGGAAGATTTTGATAGAGGTTATTCCGTTTGTTCGAGAATGATAAACACGAAATTTGGGAATGTTGAACATGTTTCAATTGTTAAACATAGAAAAGAAGGTGAGCCATTAGTAACATTTGATGGAGAAAGAAATCTTACGTGGGCAGAAAAAATGATGATTAAAAATGAGCTTTTTGGAGAAGATCGATTTGCAATAGAGGTTTTTCCAAAAAAAGAATATCTTGTAGATACTGCTGACACATATCATTTATGGGTATTTAATAAAAAATATGATATGATTTTTGGCATTCATCCAAAAGAGTATTCAAAGGCAATTAATAGAGGGGTTGCCCCATTGTCTAAGGACGAGCTTACCTTACTTCAGAAAAAATTTGATGAACAAAAAGATAATGGTGTTGATTATGAACAACTTTTTAATTATTTATGCTGAACAATTATGTCAAGGGGTTCCAGGAACACTATCTTTTTTATTTAATGTAGCAACAAGGTATAAAAATTCGAATGAAAAGATAAAAGCTATATCAGGTTTTAGTCGTATGCTAGATAATAAGATAGTGGGTTCAAAACTATATATGTTATGGAATGATTGTCTTAATAGAGATATAGATAAAACAATATATGTAATGCTGCATGATTCTATAGATGAGATTAATAGGCATATCAATTTTGAAAGCGGAAAAGGAATCCCCTATTTAAGTAATGAACCAAAACCATATATCAAAGAACATGATGAATGGTGGATCTTTACATTTTTAAATGGTGATTCTGAAAAGGTTGGAAAATGTATAAAAATTAGAGGAACTTATGGCGAAGCTAGAAATAAAATGGTAAGTCGTTATGGAACTTATTTTGGGTTTCAATATAGTGAAAAAGAATGGGCAGAAAAATGGAATGATCCCAATAGGGATTATCAAATGGAAGATATTTTAGAGATTATAAAATAAAACATTTCATAAAAAAAAGAACAATATATATTCCTAAAATCAAACTAGAAAAAGGGGCAAGAAAAATATGAGTGGTTTATATAATCTGATATATGGATATAATCCGGCATGTGTTCTATTCCTTCCTATGCTTGGTAGAAAATACGATGAATATCCAAGATTTAGAGATTGTTTTATTTTTAAAGAAGATAATAAATATTATATTGATGTTTATACAAGAGTTGGCAGTTGTTATCATAATCAAGGTTATGGGGAAGAATTATTGTATGAAGATGAAAATTTTGTAAAGACATTTGATGATGACTTTGATCCAACTTATGCTACTTTCAGATTTAATATTCCAAAAAAATGGGAAAAAGATTTTAGTCTTTTAATCAATGGAAAGAAAGAAGGCTTATCAAAAGAATATTTTATTGAATTAAAGAAACATTATTCTGAGGAATTAATAAGCAAGTTTTTCCAAAAGTGAGAAAATTGAGGAAGTTAAAGATGAATGTAGAAAGGTTATATAAATGATAAAAAATGATAGTTATGAGAATTGGCTTTTAAATACAGAACATGGAATATATGATTGTACGAATAATGGTAAGTGTAGCGGATGTGGCGACTGTTGTAGCAATATTTTACCTATAACAAAAAAAGAGATTAATGAAATAAAGAAATATATAAAAGATTATGGTATTAAAAAACAGGAACATAGATCCTTCTTTTTAAGTGCAGACACGATTGATAAAGTGTACGATTTATCCAGTTCGTCCTTCTATTTGTAGAATCTTTTTATGTTCTAACGCTGCAAAAAGAGAAATTCATTTAAGTGATGCAGGGAGAAAAAACGTTAATATGAATGAAGTGTTTTTTGTTGGGAGGATAAATAAATGACATTTGATGAATTTATGGCAAAATATGAAGATCGTTTAAAAGATATATGCAAACCCAAACCAGCAAGTGTTTTTTATGAATTGGATGAAAAAGGAGGTATGCATACTAGAATGAAAGGAAGAAATATAGATATTCAATTTGTAGTAGCTATAATAATAAAAGACCTTGTAAAAGATTGTAATTTAACTTATGATGAGTATTTTGGTTTGGTAAAAGAATTATCTCGTCATATGAATGATGAAAAAAAAGAAGAGAATAATTCAACTTTTAATAAAATGTTTAAAGATTTTTTCGCAAAATAGCAAAATCAATGCCGAGTGTATCGGCTGGAACACAACGGCTAAAGATGTAACATCTTATTCCTTCACAACTTCAACCACTTGGGCGGCGCCGTATAATGGATATTTTTGCATCCAAGTAGCTTCAAACACCGACACTCAACATGATGTTAGTATAACTTGCGGTAATAAACAGGTAGCGGGTCAATATTTCGTATATAAATATCAAAAACTGATGGCATATCTGCCATTAAGAAAAGGAACGGGGCTAGTAATCACAGGTAATGTCGATATTCTTATGATAACTTGTATGACGGGCGTTTTTAATCCGTAAAATCAATAACTGAATGGATAAAAGATAGCGGTCGCACCAGAGTCAATTCTTGTAGTCTTAAGCTTGGTTCCTTTTTTAACGTATATGGCAGAACCTGAACCTAAGTTATTAACTGGCGTTACTTCAAAAACGTTAAACATAAAGGCACTATTTTTATCATAAAATTCAACTACCACAGCCGTACCAGCGCCAGCGCCTCCCGCTATTTTCACATAGCCATCAGAAGTTGTTGTATACAGAACGTTTAAATCAAGGGCTACCGCGGTTCCTTTCGCTCCAGCGTTTGCCAATTTGCTAAATGACGAAATAAAAAGAGTATGTGATAAATGGAAAAATTTATATCAATGACTTCAAATAAATATAAAAATATTGACAAAGTTATTCCAAGTATTTACGGAAAAAAGAGACAAAAGATTTTTTATTTAAGTTTAACAACATATAGTTTAATTCCGGTTGATAATAAAATATCTTATATTACAGGAAAGGTGATTAAATTTAGAGATATATAGTACTTTCATATAAAGAAATTTTTTATAAGTACTCTTCTCTCCTCTTTTCTATTTTTATAACAAAGAAAGTAAAAAATAGGCTTATAGTATACTGTTACGCTATAAAAAATGGGAGGTAAAAAAATGGCTAAAATATGTGATGATAGATGTGAAAATTGTCTATATATTTGTGAAGGTGACTTTATATGTACAGAGATCAATGAGCTTGTGATAGTTGATTGGGTTCCGATTTATGGAACTTGTATTAAGCATAAAAAAAGAAACCTTTTTAATGATTTAAAGAAAAAAGCGGCCAAAGGATGATTATTATGCGTTCAAAAAGATTTAAAGAAGCAATGAAGGCTGAAGCAATAAAACGGATGCAAAGACTTGGAATATCTAATGAAGTTATTACTATCTTTAAATCTGAAAATAAATTGCTTTGTTCATATCATGTAGTACAAGTAGATGTTCCATCTGAAATAATATCGGAACTTCAAAATTGGGAAAAAGAATCTGGGAATATAATCTATCATGTTGTTTATAGTAGATTATTTGGTTATGAAATTTACAATGCATTAATAGTCTCTAAATATATTGAAGATTGGGATTATGAAACAATTATGATAGATAAAGGAAGGACAATGGCTTATACAATAAACGTTTCTAAACCAGATTATTCAGAATTAGGAACGATTATTCTTGAAAATCATCATGGAGTATTACAGAGAACATATTGATTAAATTATTTCTATAATAATAAAAAAAATATGGAGGAATTGTTATGAAGGATGATTTTGAATTTGAATTAATAAAAGCTGAATTACTTGATGCTTTTTTTGAACAACTTACTAATGTTAAACCAGCTAAAATAGAATATAGTGTAGATGAACATGGTGTAGTTAAAGGGTATATAAAAGGAAGAAATGCTGAATTACTGCTACTTGTGGCGACAATTATTAGCGATAGAATAAAAAAAATAACGGAAGATATTGAGGGTTTTTCTGATACATATTTAAAACTTTTAAAAGAAATTATTTGTGTGCTTCAAGATTATAGTATGACTTTTGAAAAATCTAATGAACAAAATAAAAAGAATGATGAGAATTCATTAAAAAAATTCAATGATATTTTTAAGGACTTGGATTTATAAAAAAGGGAGGATTCTTTTCGATGATAAGTCAGGATGAAGCAATTTTGATTGAAATTATGAGAGTAAATAGAAAAGAAATGGCTTTATTATATCTTGAACATTATGTTCAACGATTTGGGCCTCTTAGAAATGAAGTTGGGGATATAATTAAAAAGATTTTGGAAGAAAAAGAATAAGAAATAAATTTATAAAATATATTTAATGGGAGTTACTAATGATTAAATCTATGAAAGTAATGTTACTTCCTAACAACGTTCAAAAGACAAGGCTATTCCAACACGCAGGAGCGGCAAGATTTCTTTATAATTGGGCTCTTTCAATGGAAGAAAAGAATTATAAATTAGGCGGAAAATTCATATCATATTATGAGCTTGCAAAAGAACTTACAGAGCTTAAGAGAACAGATGAATATGCATGGCTTAACGAAATATCAATCACAACATGCCAAAAGGCTATAAAAGATGCCTGTGATGCCTATTCTAACTTTTTTAAGAAAAGGGCAAAATTTCCCAAATATAAATCAAAGGATAAGACAAAACCAAGTTTCTTTCAGACAGACCAGGTTATAGAATTTACCGATACACATGTAAAGCTAAGTTGTTTGTCCCTTAGCAGGAAGGCAAATAGAAAACAATTAAACTGGGTAAGACTTGCAGAACATGGCAAGATACCAATAAATGTAAAGCATAGCAATCCGAGGATAACTTACGATGGTCTTAATTGGTGGATAAGCGTAGGGATAGAATATCCTGATAAGAATGTAAACTTATCTGAAGAAGGATTAGGTGTTGATCTAGGAATAAGGAACCTTGCTGTGTGTTCTGATGATAGCATTTATCCTAACATCAATAAGACCAAGGCGATCAAAGATTTAGAGAAGAGAAAACGAAGATTGCAACGAAGTATATCCAGGAAATATGAGATGAACAAAAAGGGGGATGAATTTGTAAAGACAAAAAATATAATAAAAGATGAAAAAAAGTTATTAAAGATGCACCACAGGTTGAGTAATATTAGGAAAAACTATTTACATCATACATCAAAAGAAATAGTTGAAAAGAATCCTAAATTCATCTGTATTGACGACCTAAATATTCAGAGCATGATGAAGAATAAATACCTTGCAAAAGCAATTCAGGAACAGTCACTTTATGAATTTTCAAGGCAGCTTGAATATAAGAGTAATTTCAAAGGAATCCAATTTATAAAAGCAGACAGGAAATTTCCATCATCTAAGAAATGCAGTCAATGTGGCAGGATAAAGAAAGATTTAAAACCTTATCAAAAGACATATAAGTGTGAGTGTGGAAATGTTATTGATGTACATAAGCAAGCGGCGCTCAATCTTAAAACATATGGAGAAGAGAATATTGCAGAATAATATTATTGTACCGAAAGCTGGTTCGGGAATTTACGCCTATGGAGAGTACTTGAACTTGTTAGTAGACAGCACCATCGTCGAAAGCATACTCGATGAAATAGGAATGGATCATAAAAGTATATCTTTTTATAAGTATTCAGCCGGGATTTAGTCCCTTGCATCTTATGAATTTGACCTTTTAGAAGTATGTAAATTTGCATGGGTGTAAAGCCAGTGACTTTCTTTGCTTTGTATCCAGTATCTTTTAGAAGTATGTAAATTTGCATGGGTGTAAAGCAGAAAAGGCTGTCAGCTACGTTAAATCCATCTTTTAGAAGTATGTAAATTTGCATGGGTGTAAAGCTTACAGACATGTCACCTTGTTCATAAAGTTCTTTTAGAAGTATGTAATTTTATATGGGTGTAAAGCAAGAAGTCACATTGAAACTATATTCGGATACTTTTAGAAGCATGTGATTTTATATGGGTGTAAAGTATTGATGGCTATGTGAGGATTTCATAGATGCAAAGCGTCTTTTTGAGAAAATAACTAAAAGGCGGGCAATAGATGCAAAGCCCTCTCGCTTGCTATGTAATGCGTGACTATTATGGATGCAAAGTTGAAGTGTTTCAGAGTTAAAAGAAATAAGCTTGGGAACAAATTATTAGCAGATATTGCTTTTAGGAGCCAAAACACCAAACCTGTTATTGTATACCTCTAACAAGGCTCCTAAAAGCTTATCAAGATGCAAAGCTAGACTATAATGGATTCAAAGTGAGGAATGAAGCTTTTCAAACTAGGAGGGGAAAATGGGGATAGAAGGACTTAAGTTAATAATATGCTTACTTAGCATAAATGTGATGATTATAGCTTTTTTGATGTTAAAAACTATTCTATTGCAGAAACGAATGCTCAATATTATTGAAGATATTTTAAATAGACAAAAAAATATATTTAAAGATTTTTTAGATATTGATAATGAAGGAAGTTAAAAAATAAATATAAGAAGAATTACTAAAAGGAGAAACGTATGGAAATTGATATAGAAAAAGCAATAGATAGTCTTTTAGAAACAAATGTTGATGAAATAACATATAGTATGGATATACAAAGAAACAAACAGAAATATAGTATTGAATTTACAATAAAAAAAGAAGCTAACGAAAATTTGGATAAAACTGATTAGAAGAATTTATTTTATAATATGGATAATATTACTAACTTGAATAAAAATGGCTAATATGTTATGCTTTGATAAAGAAAAGGCGGCAACCCCGCTTAATCATTAGTTAGTTTTAAGAAATAAAACCGCCATGAATGACCAGTTCGGGGCGGTTTATTTCTTTATCTGAAGAACCAATGTTATAACAGCCACAAGCATTATTACAAAAGTAAATAATTCCATATAAGTTACCATTGGCATCACCTCCTCGCATACGCGAGGCTACCGCCTAAAAGATCATATAATATACAAAAATATAAAAAGAAAACCTTTTATAATAAAAAAGTTTTCTTTTTATATATCTCTTTTCAATATTTCTGCAACATCATCAATATTTTTTTTTACAATAAATGGCGTTTTCATTCCTTCACAAAAAATATTTGTACATATAGATGGATTTCCATGTAAGAAGGATGGAGTAAGTCCATTTACATTCTTGGGATTTATGTATATATTATCAATTTTAATCAAGTTCACTTTATTTATTCTCCTTTATATGCTCATTTTAATATCTCTAATTCTTTATATGGTGCGTTCCAAAAATCTTTAGAGTAATGATGCTGATATTCCTTATTTTCCCCCATTACAACAACAATATTCTCTAATTCCATAACTTTTTCACTAGGAAACATCATCCTTCTAATATCCCCATTAGTCGCATTGTTGGGAATTGGTATTGCCTGAACCGTATAATAATCTAGTTCAAGTGTATTCCTAGCCCACTGCAAAGCCCATAAATAGCCAATTTGTCCGCCATCTTTTACTGTTCCGCAAGGTTCATCCCTTTTTAGTTGTTTTGCAACAATATCCGCTGTAGTGTCGATATTGGCGCGCAATCTCTCCATGTATTCATCTGCGTTAATTACTCTCATTCACTCACCTCCTTTGTATGGTTCGGGTGATTGCATCCAAGCTACTACATTTGCCCAGTATTCAAGTTCTCCAATCCAAATACCAAGCGTCATATATCCTTCTTTTACTGTGACTAAATATGTTCCGTATTTTTCAGGCAACCGCTCACTAATAGGAATCCATTCCGTCTGATTTAGTAGGTCAATAATCATTTTGCTTGCTTGATATGTTCCACTATTAGGAGCGAGTTCAATCGCTTTCATCATTTGTTCACAATGTTTTCTAAGATCTTCTCTTGTCATTACTCTTCTTCCTTTTCTCCTAACAACTTAGCCATAATATCACAAAGTTCATGATAACTAATTACAAGTGCTCCTCCATCATATAGTTCTTCTGCATAATCGATTATTGCTATATCTTTGACTCGATTTCGAAGTTCATCGAAATAGGATTGGACTATTGCTAGTTTAACAGTTTCATTATTAGAAACACAGATGCCTTTTGATACTGCTTTCCATATTTTTTCACAATTAAGTAATGAAATATAGTTAGTATTGTTTTTTGCATCTTTTACCATATCATTGGGAATATCAATAAGTATTTTTGCCATTTCAAGTTCTCCTTTTTAAACTGATAAATCGTAAGGATTTATTTACTTCAACATATAAAAGAGAAAAGCAAAAAGAATATAAGTTATTTTCTGCAATATTTATTTTCGGCAAAGTATAATTCTTTAAGCGAATATATTGTTGTCCCATCATTAACAACATATGCCTGGAAATCCTTATTTGAGAACTTCATAACATGACGCAAATTTATAATAAAATCTTTTTCTTTAGAAAACTTCGTAATCCATTTTGCGCAGTTATCACCGCATGTCGATGCATTAAAAATCATATCTGGATTGTTATATATCAGCATCAAAGTTTTTGCTCCACCGGAAAGTTTTGTAGGTGGCATAACCCCAAATATAGGACTATTAATACTATTTGCGTTTATAACTTCTGACTTGTCCACGCTTTTAATCATTTTCTGCATTTCAGGATTCTCAAACCAAACATTTTCATATTTATTATTAAAGTACATATCTGTGTTATATATACTTCCATTGACAGAATCCCCAAAAACAATATTTAACTTAGAAAGTGGAATCCCATTTTTCTTACAATATAATTTAAGTGCACTTAGTAGATAAGCATATCTCTCATCAGATTGCTTATCAATCAGCCATATTTTAAATTCCTCAATCCCTTTTAGATCAATATAATCGTCCTTATTCTGTGTATTAAAAATACGAATAATTTTTTTGCAATCTTCGGCTTGTTTTATTTCGTGAAAAAAGAGATTTATTTCATCTGAAAAAGATTTTTTTGATTTACTACTGATATTTTGTATGGCTTTCTGTACTATTGACATTAATTTTGGTAGATATATATTCAATTTATCATCCATTGAATTTTTATAATTCATATAAAATACCTTAATTGAGGTGACTTTTTTATTTTGAAATTTTATCAGATTCGGAATCTATAGATTTTTCTTTTATTTCATCATTTGCATCAGATCCATCACATTCCTTTTGATGTGAACATAAGTTACAATTACATTCATATGTATAATTTCCGGTTCTAAAACATCTTTCATTTGCATTCATAATAAATACCTCTAATAAGTTGAGATTGTATTATTTATTTTTTTCTTAAATTTTAAACATATTCCAGAGCTATATGAATATAATCATGAAGAGTATTTATTTTTTTATTTTCATTGATAATGCCTATTTCGAGATTTTTACAATTGTCAAAAGGCATATAATATCTTAAATTAACAGAAACGTCTTTTTTTTGACCTATTTCTAATAACCATTTAGCACAATTTTCTCCACAGCTGGTAGCATTAAACATAAGATCTGGTCTTTTATATATACAAATAAGTGTTTTTAATCCACCAGATAATCTTTCCGGAGGAATTGGCCCAAGTAGATCACTTACAATTAATTGTCCACCTTTATAATGTGATTTGTCTATATCTTCCATCATTTTAGATATAAATGGATCTTCAAACCACTCTTCTTTATAATTAAATATAAACCAAGATGGACCATATATTACGTCTTCTTTTTCACCAAAAAATATACTCAACATTTTATTTGTCCTTACAAATATATTGTTATTTTTATGAAGGGGCGGAGCAAAGATTGCTCCGCTTGGGGGAATGTATATTTTATGTTTGTGGGGGACAAACATAAAGCCTAAATTGTAATAGTTTTATTCATATTACTATCGATCCATTGGATGAATTTATCACGTGGAATAATGTATTGTCTATTTATTTTTATTTTTGGGAAGTCATCTCTTTTTACTAAAGAATAGGTTTGGTTAATTCCTAGTCCGAGTAGTTTTGAAATTTCTTTAACCGTCATCATTTCTTTCATGATTATACCTCACATTTGGTTTAAAAATGCTTGTGCTGTATTTCTATTATTGTATATATTTCCTTCGTCTTCTATACCAATCATATAAGCACATCCCTTTTCTTCCCAAGCAATAATCATATTAGGATATACTTTTGAAATTTTAAGTTTATAGACTTTTTTTGTTTTAGTTAATTCATTATGATATGCATAATAAATTTCCATACCAGGACTATATTCTTTAGTATAATCAATATTCATGTTGTTTTTCCAATTTTGCTGAATAATCTAAAATATTAGAAACATATTTACTGGGATTAGATGCAGATATATTTTTCTCACCATGATAAATTGCAAGAACAACAGCTACATCTTCATATTCTTCAAACAATTCTGAAAGAATATCGGCTGCGATTAAAATATTATTATAAGGGTTGCAAATATCACTTTCGTCAATATTTAATTTTTGCAATCTTCTCCTATGACTTGAAAGATGTATTTGCATAAGTCCATAGCAGCCTTCTGAATTTTTTATATCAGCAACATATCTACTTTCATAATATGCGATAGCTTCTAATAGTTCCGGACTTATATTATATTTTTCGCCTACTAAATTTGCTGCAATCACAACATTATTGGGAATTTCTTCATATTCTGAAGATTGGAAATATTCTTTTGTAAAATTATCACCTGAAGCATAAGTTGTTGGACACATAAGAATAAAGATTCCCAAGAATACTAAGAATTTTTTCATATTACTTCCTCCAACTGATAAATTAATGATAAAGCATTTTAACTTGTGGTGTCAACCAATAATTTTAACACTTATAAAATCATTTATAATCACTTGTTTTTATTGTATTGAAGCGTATTTTTATAATATAGTATCTCATGGTGATAGTGGTTTTCCTTGAAATAATAGGGAAAGGAACATAATGCCTATGACTGCTTCAGAGTTCATTGCATTCTGCAATTTGCTTTTGAATATCATAAGACTGTTGTTCGATATTCTAAAGAATAAAAAGAACAATAAAAAAGACCGCTCCTAACCTCACAAGTTAAGCGAACTTTTTTATATATGATATTCTACAATAGAATATTTTGTCACTAATAATTCCTTATCTTCTAATTGTTTCCATTCTTCTTTACCCTTTTCATTTATTATTTTTTTCCATTTAAAATCATTAGACCATTCTTTTATACGTAATATCTGGCCTTCTTCAAATGGATTTTTATCAAAAAGTTTTTTACGGAACTTAGCTATTATACTAGATCCAGTCTTAAGTTGATATAATGTCACAAGTTTAGACTGCTTTCCTTTAATTACAGAGGCAACATATATGTCTTCAGACAAATTTGGCAAAACAATTTTAAGATATCCAAGGCACTCCAATTCATTTTTTATTTTGTCGTAAGCAGTAGTTTTGGGCTTTTTACATTTGGCAATAAGATTTCTAATTAATGGAATAGTATCCTCAATGATAAGCTTCTTATTAGTGGATTTATGAGCACATTTTTCAAAATCGTTATAATCATATGCAGATATCAATATTTCCTCTTTTTTAAATTCTTTTCTGTTATAAAACTCATCAAATATTTTTGTTTGGTTTAGGAGTTCATTAATATTGCCAAACATAGAAAAATAATCTATTTTGATGAGTATAGTAAGCTGACGAGAATCAATACTTGTCTTATTTTTTATATCAGCTAAGACTTCAATAAAGTCAGTATATTTATTATCTTTTAATTGATAAAGTTCTTCTGCTATTATACGACTCATATTGATTATAGCCGGTAAAGCAGGGATAATTATATTATTATGAGGATCTGCTTTAAATTTTCTATTATCATTTTTAAATGAATAAACCCCTTCTGATATTCCAAATCCCTTTTTCATTTCATGTTTAAGAGCCATAACTTTTGATTTATTACCTTTTTCTGTATAATAATTTAATAAAGTTTCATAAAATTCATAGGGATAATGTGCTTTTTGCCATGCCTGATAAAGCCCATCAAGTGCTACTGCATATGCATGAGAGCTATTAAATGAATATCCGCAATTATCATCTATGATAATCCATACTTTTTCTGCACTTTCTTGAGCTTTATCTTCTGATAAATGCTCTTCTTCTATCAGTTTTTGTTTGAATCCTTTAATAAATTTGGTTTTTAATGGTTTTACTTTTTCAGGATGTTTTTTGGCAATCGCTTTAATTGCACTATAACATTCACTCATAGGAAATCCTGCATAATTAAGAACCATCATGCATTGTTCTTGAAAAAAGATATAGGAAACAGGAAGTTCCTCTGTTCGTAATAGGTTATCTAGAGTTGGTATCCCATAAGAAAAATCTTCTCTGCTTTCGAACTTGGAATACATGGATTTAAAACCAGGTCTTATTGCAGCAACAAATGCACTAAGTTCTGATATATTATGTGGCCTATATCTCATGCATTTATTCTTTGTTCCTTCTTTTTCAACTTGATTTATACCTATTGTCAATCCATTAGCATAAATATCCCATGTCTTTTCGTCATTTTTGGTTTTATCTATTAATGTATTAACATCAAAATGATTTATTCCAATACGTTTAAAAACAAGATCTATTAAAAGAACGACATCAACTTTGAGGATGTCATTTTTTAGAAATTTATAATTTTCGGCTATAACTCCGTCAATTACACATGTAATATATTCTTTTTTAGATGTTCTACTTTTACATTTAATCAGACCTATTTCTTTTCTGATGTCCCCATCATATAAAAGATAGGCGCTTGGAGCAGGTTTTTTGTCTGAAATAACTCCCCAATAGTCCTTACTTTTTTCTATATATTCAGAGTATTTCTCATCAACAAAATCATAAATATTTATTTCATCCTTTTCTTCTTCAGGAGCATTATTAACAGCTTCATCATATTGATTTATCTGTTTTGAGATTGTATTTGCGAGTTCAAAATCCATATTTTGAGCTTTTGCATATATTTTAAATGCAGATAGTTTTTTTAAAGTACCAAAAGCGATCATAGCAACAGCATGATTTTCTCCTAATACTCTTTTTTGCGCTTGTTCAAATATTTCCGGTGTTCCTACATTTAGATCTATGTCTGGAAGAGATCGTGTTTCAAGAATTCTGGTTGTTGAAATAAATCTTTCAGGATACAATTTGATAGCAGATTTAAATCTATCTATTTTGGAGAATCCACAAAGAGTATTTGTAAAAAAACCAACAGCTGATCCTCTTCCGGTATCTGTTATAAGTCCGCCATGTTCAATACCATCTTTTACAATAGCATAATCTAAAAGTGGATAATCGCACATACCAGTATCTTTATAAGTCTTAACTTCTGCTTTTACACCTTCATAATATTTTTGATAATCTTCTTTAGGAATATTTTTCATATATTCTTTAAACTTTTTGGTAATAAGTCTTGAATACTTTTTATCTTTTTCTTCTTTTGTTAAATCCGGATATAAAGATGGTAATTTTATATCTTTAGTAAATATACGGACATTATCATAATCACAAAAGTCTAATGCTATGTCAGTATTATCCATTGCATGACAAATAAGCTCTTGAGAAAAGACTCCTTGAGCTTTAAATCTATTTATTACTTCATCATCATTTGGATAATCTAAAAACCATCCCTCTTCTTCTTCATAATGGACATCTTTTGCTTCTAGCATATAATCTCGTAGTTTTTCGTCTTTTTTATGGATATAATGAGAATCGAGTCCAACGATAAAATCTAAATTATATTTAGAAGCCAGTTCAAGCTGATGATAAGACCAATCTTTTTGTTTTTCAGTATTATGATATTGTGCTTCTAAAAAGAAATTTTCTCCAAAATGATCATGAAACTGACTTACAATATCATCTATATCTTCATATCCAGAAAATGCGATGCAAGCAGAAGAAACAACAACATCTTTTGGAGGGAGACTAAGAATTAAAGGAATATCGATACGAGGTCTATAGTAGTATCCTGTTATATTAGCCTCTGATAAAATATCATTTATCGCTTCTCGTCCTTGATTTGATTTTGCCCAAATACAAATATGATGATTGGATCTGTCTTTTTCAAAGCGATCTTTGACCCAATATGCTTCTGCTCCAATTACAGCTTTTAAATTGTACTTTTTTGCAAGTTCATATGTCTGAAAATAATACCCCTGCCATCCATGTTCGACAGATGACAGAACCTTATGACCTAATTCAACTGCTCTTTTTGCATAGTCTTCATTTGAGACGACTGAGTCCGTAATCATAATATTTGAATAAGAAGTATGACGATGTAAATTTTGCATTATAATCTCCTCAGGCAATTTTTATTTTGATTCAAATATTCATCTACTTGATCCATAGAATATTCAACAGTACCTTCTCCTCTTCCTAATGTTAGTTCATTATCTGCTTCATCAAAAAGATATTCTTTAAGACATTTGTTATTTTGTGTTTGACAAAATTTTTTTCCTTTATAAATCCAATACCAATTATCTAATTCACAGCCACACCATTCACAATATTCCATTGTTATTCTTGCCCTCTTTTGTCAATAAATGTTTTAATCCTAATAAAACGGAAACCTTTTGTTTGGGTAAAAGTCCCATTTAAAACTTTATTTATTGCTTTTAAATTGGCTCCGGTTGCTCTTGCTGCGGAAGTTTGAGAATTATAAAGTACAGCATTATGATCCTTATCAACTACCAAGATGTCTGTTTTTTGAGATTTAGGAATCAAATTATCTTCATGTGCCATTTGAGAATTTCTTCTTCTTGTAGTCCATTGAAGATTTTCAGCAGTATTTTCTTCTTTATTATTATTTTTATGATCCACAACATCAAAATGTATTGGATCTGGATTTGGAACAAAAGCTTTCGCAACAAGAATATTTACTCGTTTTCTTTTTCTAAAAATATTACATGTATAATATCCGTCTCTATCTTTGGCTTGTTTAAGTAGATGTGTTTTTCTTTTAACTCGGCCTTTGTTGCTTATATAATAATCTTGAGTACCTTCGATTAAGACCCATTTTTCTCCAGGTAAAGTTGGAACTGGCATAAACTTCCTCCTAAATTTCTGACGTTGCACCCTCGACATTTATACTGAAAGATGTTCGCTTAAAGCCTAGTATTCATGCATGTTTGATGCTGTTTTAAATTTCTTGTTATTTACTCGCTTTTAATACCCATAATAAAACATGTTAAAAATCTAAAGATAAAATTCACTCAATCATAAAAAACAAAGAATATTAATCTTTAATTTTATCAACATAATCCACCAAGTTATCCACATTTCGATAATAATTTTCTCGACCGGGTAACATTTGTCCTAAAATTGCAACGATACAATTTGGAACAAGACCATTTCCCGCTGCTTTATACAATGCAGAATTAGATGCAACTTTTTTAGCATCTTCAAACTCTTGCTCTGAAAGTCCCATCAAAAGGAATGTTTCTTTTGGAGTTATTTTCCTTATTCTATAAGCATATCCATTTTTAATAACTTCAACTTTATCCATATTCTTCTCCGTCTTTTTTCTTTCAAGAACCATATTATCTTTAGAGACAGATGTTAAACAACCACATATGCCACCCTCTATAATCTCAAGTCTTTGTTCGAGTTCTATTCCTGCTCTTCTGTCAGATGGATCATGAGGATTTCTTCCTCTTGAGGCTACAATATATTTTTCAATAATGATAGGTTGTCTGTTTCCACCACCCAAAACTTGATTGTTGGGCAAAGGCCACTTGGATCGTATGCATTTCCTCCAAAATTTCCTCCTTCATTTTCCAAATATATATTACCAAGTCGTTTAATTCCATTCATTTATTGACACCTTTCTCTATCATCACTCTTGCCGGATCTTTATAAGAAGTAGATGTTACACATGGACATACACCATTTTCATTAAATACCCAATTTCTTTGATGTATTTTCTCATTATCCGCGGGAGTAATGTTTCCCAGTGGACTATTTAAAGGTAAATCTTTAAGTCCACCACGTTCTAATAGTTTTAAAATCAAAGCTTTTGCTTTGGGAGTATTAAGATAATATCTTTCATCCACATTATCTTCTAAATAATCTTTCATACAAGAGTTTAAAGCTATTGGTTCAGGAAAGGTATAATTAGCAGTTTTATCTAAGATACTTAATATAAATGTTCTATTACGTGATTGGGGAATGCCATAATCTTTAGCATTCATATCACTCCAAAAAGTTTTATATCCAAGTGAATCAAGAGTTTCCAACCAACTGTTAAACTGAACTAGAAATTTTTTACTATGACAAGCTGCCACATTTTCTGCTAATAGAATTTGTGGAAGACAATCCTTATTTTTACATTCTTCTAATATTCTTCCAATCTCCCATAATAAAGAACTAGATGTTCCCGAACCTTTTTCATAGCCTTCTTGCTTTCCAGCACAAGATATTGCTTGGCATGGATATGAATAGACAAGAATGTAAGTATAATCTTGACGATCATGTATCTCTAGGTCTTCCGCATGGACATTTGTTATCGATCCTATATTGTGAGTTGCAATAAAATTATTATAGGTTTCAATAATCCATTTGCTTCCCTTTCTTTCTATTTTTTCACGTGTCAAAGGGACTTTACCATCAATAGATACTCCTTTCATAAATAAATAATCTATAAGTTCGTTAAGATTTTTATCTTTTGCATAATCAGTATAATCTTTGAAGTGCATAGCATTATATATCTTGACTGCTTGCGCATCCCATTCAGATGTTATGTAATCTTCATAAGGAAAATCCAATTTTTTCAATGCGCTAATCTGACAACCAATACCACTAAAACATGATATAAATCTAATAGGTTTGGTTATTTTATATGGTTTATCTTTATTTTCTTGCATGTAATCATCAAAGGTCATTTGCTCTCCCCACACAATATTCATATCATGCTCCTTTAATTTTATTCATTAAGATAATCAATTGTAATATTTGCTATAGCTTCAATCAGTTTTATAGGATAAGTACTCCTATCTTTTGCTCCTTTTATTGCTTGAGTCCCAAAAGCCCTTGAACCTCTTGGAGTTTTAGGATGGCAACTATCCCCATAATTACATGGTGGGATAAGATCGGGATTTGGAATATTGGTCCAAAGATTAGTTGCTTTCATACGTCGCTCATTTAAAGGCAGTTCAGTCATATATTTGCAATATGTGACTGTATGTTTGTATTTTTCATATGGTTTCATCCATGTCATTTTTTGAAGACAAGCTCTTGGATTTTCAATCCAAAAAACTTTGGGATTTAATAATTTGAGTAATTGTAAAACATGCTGATCTGTTTCATCACATTGTTTAGCATAATCTGATATAGGGTCTAGATTCCCAGTCTCCTTATTTTTTATTCTATGATGACTTATTGCAGCAAGACTAAAAGTCGTACAATCTGGGGCCATCCAGACCACGTCTGGATTTCTAAATTTTTCTGGCAAATCTTCTAATTTAAGTTTACCGATATCACAATGCATATCTGCATTAAGTTTTTCATTCCAATCTATTGTAAAAGATTCAAAACCATGTTTGCGAAACTCCGCTGAGATTTCTCCGGTTCCAGAAAATAATTCAAGTATGGTCATTTTTTTTCCTCCAAATTTATTTGAAAACAATTATCTGGATCATTAATTTTAACTTCTTCAAATTCTAATGCAGATTCTGCATAGCCTTCATTTATCACTTTATAATAATTATTACAATCTATACAATTCAAAATAATATCATTACTTTTACAAGTTCTGATTTGACCACCACATTTAGGGCAGATACCGATTGATCCTTTGTAATAAATGATATACCTCATAAATACTCCTTAAGATAAGTTCTTAATGGTTCTTGAATATAACTATTTTTGTTTTTTAATTCATATAGATATTCTTTATCTATTTGATATACGAGCCAAAAATTCATATTCGCATATTTACCTTCTTTAAAAAAATAAGATTCAGGATCTGGAAGGGCTTCTTGTCGAATAAGGCTTATAATATTAGGTTCAAGGGAACTTTTAATGCTTAAATAATCGCAGAAACAGATAAGTGCTGCAGTATTTTTTTTATAATCAAGATCAGTACATTTTCTAAATAAATCTATCTGATTGGCGATATAATCTTTGAGTTTTTGTTTTACATCATGGGAAACTTTTGTGTTTCTTATCCAATCAGTTTTATCTATATATCTAAAGCATACAGCTATACGAATACTGTCTCTCATTTTAGGGAAAGGAAATCTTTCTTGAAATTCATTTAATTTAAAAAAACAATTACATAAATTACATCCTTTAAGTGTTTGCATGACAAGACCACCTGGACAATCATGAGTTATTGTTGTCCAACTCCAAAAATCTAAAGGTGTTCGAGTAAGTAATTCCTCACAGTAATCATGCATTGATTCAGTTTCAAAAGATTCTAAAAAATTTTTAAAAATCAATAATCTATTTTTCATTGAATAACCAATCCTTTAAGACGTGAATAGAATCAACAACTTCAGAAGAGATGTTTGGGCATATGGTCATATAATTACAAATTTCTGCAAGACCTTTTATCGCTTCCGCTTTTTGTTCAAGTATCTGAATCTCTTTTTTCATTTTTTAATTCCTCTATAAATTCATCAAGAATCCGATATATCTCTATGATGTCATCAAGTTTATATCCGTCTCGATAATTATAATCTGCATAATAATATGCTAATTTGATTTTTTTATTTTCGAGATTTTGAGCTAAGACAGTAACTTCTCCATATTTGGTAAAATCTATAACATAATGAATATTATTTTCAACTGCATCATCTTTAAATAGTTTCATCAAAATAAATCATCCTCATTTTTTGATTGCTCAAATTGATCTATGAAGTCGCTTATGTAAGGACACGTCCTTTTATGTGGGCATAAATTGGTACAATAATAGATGTCATTTATAACTTTTCCATTTTTTTGAGTTCTTGTAAAATTACGATGAGTATTCATCTTATCTTCTTTAGAAAAGGATTCCCACATTTTAATAGTTCCTTCAATATATTCAAGACATTCTTTTTTGGTTTCTTCAGTAAAATCATATTCAATGACACAAGGTCGAACTTTAAATTGTTTAGATAATTGTAAAGGAATTGTATTTGTTCTTTTAAAATCTTCTATGATTAGTTCTATATCAAAGTTGTGATAGTTCATTTCTTTTAAAGCGTTTGATATAGGATCTGATAATTCAGCATATATTTTTCTGCGTTCGATAATTTTATGTATATCTGTTTTTTTCTTACTTTTGATTGTTTTATATCCGACGTAGTTTACATCAACATATTTTGTAAATATCCAATTGATACTTCGTACTTTATATCCTTGAGCTTCAAGTGCAATACCATAAAAAACAAGTTGTCTGCCATGTTCTTTTAAATCTTTTTTAGAAAAAAGAGAACTTGTTTTATAATCATAGATATCCACGACATTGTCATGCTGCCATATAAGATCTACATACCCTTGCATAGAATATCCTTTAGGTGTGGTATATTTTATAAGTTCTTCTGCTTTCAGGTATTTTTTCTTAGGAGATTTATAATTGGTACAAAAATGAGTCATATTTGCAATCCAATTGCTTCGTATAGAGTCTTCTCCCTTTATGTCTTTAGGAAATTCAAGTCCGATCATGTTAAGTGTTTCTAACTCTTTTTGCATAGCAGGAAGCAAGTCTTTTTCTGTTGCCTTATTATTTATTATTTTTTCAAGACATTCATGTATACTGCTTCCCAAAATTGTATAAACATTTTTATCTCCACGTTCTTCTAAAACATAGGTCCTATATGCTTCATAAAGGCATCTGTTTATAGAGTCTAATCTCGATATCGAATAGATAGTATTATTATTCATAATGCTCCTTATATTCATAAATATTTTCTTTGAACAACTTTTTAAAAGTATCTATTCCAAAATCACTTGGACTTGCTTTAGAGTCTTTTGGTAATCCGCCATAGAGATAAAATACTTTGTTATGATAAACAGAGTTATTTACATATACTTGAGCACAAGCTTTTTTTATTTCTTGTAATGAAACACCTTCATCAAAAGCAATTATAATTTCATCGCACATAAGAGATTTTATTATCGAAGCTTGAGAAACAGAAATATCATGTCCCATTATTGCGGAAGCAATATTGCACCCAAAGTCAGAACATTGCATTACGGATTTTTCTGCTTCTAAGATTATGATCTTACTTTTTTTAACGATACTTTTATAGTTCTGCGAAAGCCCATATACTACTGAAGATTTTTGAAAAGGAATTTCAGCCCAATATTTATTTACGAGAATATCTTCGTTTTTCCTAGCTTTGCAGCCTATTAGTTCGTCCTGGATATTTGTAATGGGGATTAAGATAGCATTGTTTTCAAGATCAAATCTTAAATCAAATTTTTCCTGAGTAAGATATGATATGCCATCTTTATAAAATCTGAGATTACAGGCTTTTGGAGGAAGGATACTACGGTCATATTTTTTTAGTTCTGTATCCATTATTTTTTTAGTTGTATTGAGTTCTTTATAAAATCCACCAAAAGGCCGGATAATCTGTTCATCGTTAAACTTATAATCGATCCAACCTGCAATGATTTTTAATGCTTTTGGAAAAGAAACCTTTTTCATATCCATTACAAGAGAATATATGTTACCTCTTGAACTTCTTGTTGTGCAGATATAATTTAGACTTTTCGTATATATTATGTACCCAAATAGATTATCTGCTGAAGGATCTGGTCTAGGAGAGGTAATCATTTGTTTCGAAGCATGGTACTTGATCTTATCTTCTGGGAAGTTTAATTTGATCAAAACTCTGATAATCAAATCCGGATTTTGTCGAAGTTGTTCGGATAATTCTTCGACATTTATAATTACCGCCTCCTCTCTGGTAAATTAACTTCTTAGTATTTTTATGTCATATACTAATTTTTCACAGAATTCATTTACTTCTTTAAGAGTCGTATCATTGCTAAGGCTTATCCTTATTGAACTATTTGCTTCTTCGTCAGAGCATCCGATAGCTTTAAGTACATGAGAAGGTTCTTTGGAATTAGAATTGCAAGCGGAACCGGTAGAAACATAAATTTCCTGATCATCAAGCATTGCAACAAGTTCTTCTCCTCGTACTCCTTTAATAGATATGTTTAATATATTTGGTGTATGGTTTGGATCTGTTACAAGAGATCCATTCATTTTTATATTGGATATGTTTGCATTTAAAAAATCCCAGATATATGAACTTAACTTACGGACTGCCCAAGAACATTCTAATTTCTGTTTAGCAAGTTCACATGCTTTTGCAAAACCAACAATATATGGAACATTTTCTGTCCCTCCACGCATTCCGGATTCTTGCTGCCCTCCATAAATAAGAGGGGAATAAAATTGTTGCGCATCTTTCCTAATATATAAAGCACCAATACCTTTTGGAGCTCCAATTTTATGTCCAGAAATTGATAAAGATGTTATTCCACTATAGTCTTTTATTGAAAGAGGAGAAATAACATATTCATTAATGCAAATAGGAATATGCCCAAATGCTTGAACTGCATCAACATGGAAAAAAATACCTTCTGTTTTACATATTTTTGCTATGTCAGCAATTGGTTGTATCGTTCCGATTTCGTTGTTAACCATCATTACTGTTATGAGAGGGGTGTCTTGCTTAATTTTTGCAATCAAAGAATTTGTATCTATCTCACCATCAAACCCAACATCTATGTACTCTGCTTCGATACCATCAGAATTAATAGAATTCAAGATAGAATGATGTTCAATTGGAGAACTAAGAATTTTACCAGAGTATATGCAATGCAAACCTCGGATTGCCCATGTGTTTGCTTCGCTTCCGGAGCTTGTAAAAAAGATTTCGTCTGGAGAAGCACCAATAGATTCAGCTACAACTTTACGTGCCGCACTTATAGCTTTATGTGCGTTTCTTCCTATCAAATATTTACTTGAAGGATTTCCCCAATCTGAAGAGAGCCATGGGCTCATGGCTTCTAAGACCTCTTTGTTTATAGGTGTCGTTGAAGCATTATCGAAATAATAAGGCATAACTACCTCCCTTACAATTAGGTTATTTTAATTATACTTCCAATGCTTAATTTTGGCAATCATACAATAAAATGCATCCCACATTTTTCACAGTATCCACTGGCAGTTTGCCATTCTAATGTGATTGGATTCCGCACATATAAAGTTCTGACACATTTTTTACCACCACAACCAAAAAACTTATTTTTATTGCAATCTTCATACTCAATCTTTGTTTCTTCTCTAAGAGTTAGCCATTCTTTCATTTTAGGATCTGTGACAGATACTTTTTTCCTACAATTAACACATAAGTAAGAACCATCAGTATTTTTCCAAATAGGCGCTCCACATTCAGGACAACTTGGACGTGAAAAACATTTGTCAGTATGAATATCATAATCCATTTCCCAAATAGCTTTCATCAATAATCCTCCTCCAAATAGATTAAAATGCAGCAATAATCAGTAAAATGAATAGCAATTATATCAGATTTACTTACAATTTTATGATTAAGGAAATCAACTAATTGTATTTCTGATTCAAAACTTTCAATCTTATACATTGCTTAGTCTCCTCTCTGATTGATGGTGTTCTTTCGAAATGCTTTTATAAATTTATCATAATCGGATATACATCTATCACAGACTAAAGGTCTAATAATAATACCTTTTATTTTTTTTGGCATCATATGCAAATATTCTTGCTTATTATATTCTGCACCGCATATATCACACTTATAAATAATCATCTGTATCATCCTTTTTTTTATCAAAAATTTTAAGATAATCAGTATTCATAAAATCATTTAAAGCTTTTTCATATCCGGCAGAATAACCTTTTGTATAAGATTCTGCTTCTATGAGTTTTATTATATTTATTATATTTTCAACCCAATCACTCATATTTGTCACCTTATTTTTTTTGAGCTAGATTACGTTCATTTTTATCTGCCCATTTGAGCCATTTTCCACATTTGCTACAATAAATCCCTACCTGACTTTTCTTTGAAAGAAAAAAGAAATCCTCACTACCACACTTGCATTTGTAATCTTTAATCTTCATGGATTTCTCCTTTCTAAATTATCTGCAATAACAGCAAGACTTTTTGATATTTCCATAAGCATCGTTGCAATTGCTCCTTGTTGTATTGATGAAATTTCTTCATAAGACCCAGAAGCCATCTCTTTTGCCTGCATTTTTATATTCTCAATTATCTTTTCGTTTTCTTCATATCTACTCATATAATGGTAGCGTAATTTAAGACACTTTTTGAGACATTTAATAATGAATCTGATACACTCATTTTATCAATGAAAGGAATCATTACTATGTCTCGTAAAAGAAGAAATTTCACATCAGAATTCAAAGCTAAACTTGTTCTTGAGGTTCTCAAAGGAGAAAAGGAGCTCAACGTCATCGCTACCGAAAATGATATCCAGCCAAATCTCCTTAGAAACTGGAAAAGAGAGTTCCTCAATAAAGCATCATTGGTTTTTGATGATTCCCGCGAGGATAACCTGCGAGAGAAGCTTGCTTCCGAGCGTAAAGAAAAAGAACAATACGCCAAGAAAGTCGGTCAGCTCACCATGCAGGTGGACTGGCTCAAAAAAAAATCTGAAGAAGTTATCGGACCTGACTACGAGAGTAAATATAGTCCGAAACCATTCGAAGACTAACAATAAAGGCATCTCCGTCAGCGATGCAGCCAAGTTGTGCGGTGTTAATCGTACCAGCATTTACTATAAAGGGCATCCCGTTTCTGAAACTGAGATCATCTGCAAGAAGATAATCGACATGCTCCATACTGAAAATCCCACCTGGGGAGCAAGGCAAATGTCTGCTCAGCTTAAAGAACGCGGCTACAAGATTGGGCGCAGAAAAGCTCGCAGATTCATGACTGAGATGGCAATCGATCCAATATATCCAAAGATGAATCTTTCTAAGCGTCAGAAGTATGCTGAGGTTGTACCATATCTACTTCGTAATGCTGATATAGAGCGTCCCAATCAGGCTTGGTCTATTGATATAACATATATTCCAATGAAGCACGGTTTCTTGTATCTGACTGCAATCATTGATTGGGCAAGCCGTTGCATTGTCGGCTGGGAGCTTGACGATACACTTGATACCAGGGCTGTAATTGAGGCTTGTAAAAAGGCATTTAAAGTTGCTAAGCCTGAAATCTTCAACAGCGATCAAGGCTGTCAGTTTACCAGTCATGAATACAAACAGCTTTTAAAGGATAACGGCATCAAGCAGAGCATGGATGGAAAAAGCCGCTGGGCTGACAATATCATGATTGAGCGCTGGTTCCGCTCCCTCAAATGGGAAGAGGTATACCTCACTGAATATGCCAACCTGAAAGAAGCAAGGGCGGCTATTGGCAAATACATCTATAAATATAACTTTGAACGTTGTCACTCTGCTATCGGCAATGTTCCTCCTGCATCCATGTACTATCCGGCATTTCTTTACGATTATGCGCTGGAAGCTGTCGGATGTTATGCTGCATGATATTGGTTACTGTGGGGGAGGGGCTCCCTCTCTCCCTTTAACATAGATTCATTATAAAATGACAAAAAATTTGTCTTGAAAACTAAGCCACTATATCATGCTTCCTCCTTTTTATTTTTTAAAATGATTTGATTTTTCTAAATTTTCTTTTTCTTTTAATGCTTTCTCTGTTTCATTTTGAAATTCAGTTGTAAGTTCTTGAAATTGATCTTTAAGAACTTCTATACCAGATCTAAACCCAATAAAAAAACCAATAAAATAAATGATAATGATAATCATAATTTCAAGAAATAATCTCATTATTAGTTTTCCTCTTTATCAAGCATATATGCTCCGCAGTGTGGACAATATTTAGGATAATTATGTTTAACATCCTGGCCTATAGGATAACCATGTTTATCTAGTTTATTTGTATCTCGATGACAGTTAGAACATTCAAAATAGCCATGTCGTTTTTCTATCCATCTTGCAGTAACTATAGTCTTGACATCATCCATTTTTTCACCAAAACTCTTCCCAATTTCATTAAGTTGTGCTAGTGTCATATTCTTTTCCCAAAGTATTTGGTCTACATATTCTTTTGAAAAGAGTTCTCCTTTTTGTGCAGCCTCTAAAATAATATAAATTGCCAATGTTTGTTTCCGGTCTTTTACAGATCGATTACGAATAACATTATTTACCATAGGATCTATAAATGATATGTTTTCGATTTCTTTGCAAGCATCTTTAAATGTCATTAAATTCTCCTTCATTATTTTCTATACATGATAGTTTTTTGAATTTATGATGATTCCTAAAATCTGTTACAAGATCATGCTTTTGGCAGATAGCTCTTCCCCAATCCATGCATTGTCCACATATTATCTGTGGCTCATATAAAATTTTAAAATATTTGCAATCCTTACAAAGCATCTAACTTCTCCTTTCACTCATTTGTGATCCACAATTAGGGCAAAACTTTGTTGTTCCTTTGGCATATGGCATTTCTTCTTTTGAACCATATAAGCAATTACTACATACATAGTAATCCTTATCATCATTGGTCACATGTATCCAATATGCATATGTGGATGGAACTGCATTTTTAATTTTGGTCTTTATGCTTTTACAAATAGGGACAAGCTTTATTCCTTTATTTTGATAACTATCTGTGTCATCTAAAATTTTGCAAACCTTTTCCTCTCTACTCATAGCTGATAAAAAAATACGATATTCTCTCTCATTAAGAACAGCCATCTTTTTTCTCCTTTATTATTTAAAATAAGAATTATTCTTTTTGGCTACTTGCTTATTTGATTTCCTAATTTATATTCTTCCCATTCACCATATTTAAGATAATAGTTTGGGAAAGTTTCTTTTATGATCTTGCATTTATCCGAATTACTATAACTAGGGTTATAGGAACATATTGCTACTGTTTGTTCTAAATCTAAACATTGTTCCTTTAGTTGTGTTTTTATCCATTTATTTACATCCATCTTATAAAAACTTGCATTCGGAAGAAATGAACAAATAAGCTCACCACAATCATCGATGTCTACTCCTATATATTTTTTAAAATCTTTGAATATATAAGCTTGAAACCCATAAGCTATTCCAAAATCTATGATTGTGTAGTTTTTGTTGATGGCATCTCTTACTTTGAAATAACCATCTTCAAAACATAAAAAAGTTTTATCACATTCTGCACCTGCTTCTGTTTTTCGAAATATTATGTTCAGCGTATGGATAGGAATTAGTTTTTCTTCAATGATTCTACAACTATTGGATGAATTAAGATGTTCTTTTGATAATTTTATCATTGTCATTCCTTCCAAAATACTTTATATTTTTCCAGGTATAGTAATTCATTTTACTCATCTTCCATTTCCACTATGAAATCATTTATTATAGTAGCGACATCTAAAAATTTAACAAGCAAATCATTTGAACAATCATATGAATCATAATCGCATTTATCCATTATTTTATGATTCAGCTGTTCTAAATATGGTTTTAAGAGTTGCTTTTTAGTAGAAATAGGGATGTTTGTCATTGTTGGAGATTGTTCGATCATTTCTTTAATAATAAAGATTGTATCAAGTTTATCGTCATCAAAGTAATTATCTTTTACCAAAATTTTATTCTCAAAGTCTCTTATTCTATCTAAAAGAATATCTGCATCTATTGCTCTCATTTCTTCCCCTTATAAATTTATATTATTTTTTAGTGGTTGTTTTATCATATAAATTATCATGTTATAATCCCAAAATGCAATAACCTTTTTTCAATCCATATTTAGGGCAATTCCTTAAAATATAATGGATTGGAAATAGATCTGATTTCCGTCCAGTATATTCTCCATTTGCATATTCATAAAAGCATAATAGATCCCCAACTTTATATTCTCTATCATCTTTTCGTAATTCAAAACGTTTCTTTCCGAGAAGTACATCATCATAATATTTTGGATGTAATTTTAATTCATGAAGCATTTATTTAGTCCTTCCTATTGTTTTTTCAAACTTTTCCCATAATTCACCGCAGTTTTTATGATATGTCGATACTTCTTCTTCGGTATAACATTTAATTACTACACCTTGGACATTATGCCAAATATCTCCGCGCCAATGTTTTTTGACAAGCTTATAATAATCTCTTTTTTCCATTATTCATCTCCATGCATATGTTTTATTATTTCGTTTATTTGTGGAAAGTAGCGCCCTGTCTTTTTGACTTTATGTTTCTCGGTTCTAAGTAATCCGTCCATATATTCTGACAATACCAAGATTGTTTCTTTATTTGCTTCAGCAATCACGATTCCTTTGCAATTTAATTGTGGAACATCTACTTCATCTCCAATCTTGATTTCATCTTCATACTGACTTTTCTCTAGCGATTTATAATAATCATTAATTTTGGTTATTGCTTCTAAAGCTGTAAAAATCATAAATATCTCATAGGCAGAAAGATTGCCAAAGATTGCAATTACCCCATCTATTCCGATACCACCATCTGTTTTGCTAAGCACAATCTTCCTTGCACATTCCCAAGCATCATTAAGACCTCGTTCATACGCATATACTGCATTTTTACGCTGATTACTATCGGCTTCTTCATATCCTTCTCTTCTTGCTCTCTTACATACATTAGCAAGGGCATTCATGATTTCTTCTTTATAATTCATTTTTTGGCTCCAGTTCTGATAATAGGTTGTCTATTTCATACTCAATATCATCTAAATCAACAATCCAAGTAGGCTCTTTGTCACAAAAACACACTGTGCTTTCAGGTTCCTCATAGGAATGATTTTTTAACTTGGTTTTTAATTCTTCGAGATAGGGCTTAACTATCTTCTGTTCTGTGATTTCATTCGCTTCTTCAATAATATCTCTAACAGTATTTTCATACTTGGGGTGGTTAATGTCATAATCAAGAATATCTCCGTACTCTCTTAACATCATTGCTTTATCTATGAATTCACGCTTTGCCATCTTCTTCAACCTCCTGCAATACATCGTCTATATTTTCTCTCACTTCGCGCAACCACGCTCTTGCATCTGTTCTAGCTTTGTCCACGCTATTTTCATACGTTTCAAGCTCTGCCACCCTTACGATGTCTAAAATTAATTCAAGTGTTAGGCTTTCTAATTCTTTCATGCGTTCAAAGGCTCTATTGTCGCAATTTGTTTCGCCAACAGGCAGTATGCTACCACCATTTAGCTTTTTAACTATTTCATAGAGATTGAAATTTTTCTCCATTTCTACATCCTCCTTTTTCTTCTTGATTATCTTCGCTTTTAACCCAATTAGGGCAATCTTTACAGTTCCAATCTGCTTCACAAATATATGGTTTTAAAGGTTCGTCATATATACAAGCCATCACTCCCACCCCTTTATCTTCTTGATTATCTCTTTAACCCAATCGGGCAACGCGCATTTCCACATAGGCACGTCAAACTCATAATTGAAACAACAGCCGCAGTCCTCACACTCTCCCTCGTATGAGTAGCTATCCCAACTCATAGGGCAATTTTCGCAACATCTGTCTATTCCGTAGTGCTTCTTTTGCTTGCCGTTTTTTACTTCGTTCCAACTGAATAGTTCTAAAACACCAATTCTCATTTTCCCCGTCCTCCTTACCATATGCATACATTGCCGTAATATTCGTCACACGCGTAATCCTCTTCAAAATCAATAGCACTAATTTTGTTTATAATATATTTTCTATCTATCAATTCACAATTTGTCATCTATATGCTCCTTAAGTTTACATTCATCTGTACCTTTAAAAGACATAAATGATATGTTCTTTATCGTTGGATGGCTATTTAGGTCTCTAACAAGTTGACCTCTAAAACAATTTCGGGGACAATCTTTGTTGTAATCTATACAATGAGAATAATCATGATTCATTTTTTATTCCTCTTTTATTAATTCCAATCTTTATTCCATCCGCTTCCAAAAACTTTTTTACCATGTTCATATATAATTTCTTTGTCAAATTCTTCTCCTGAAACAGATCTATTATACTCAAAAGCTTTTGTGCTTTGATCGAGTATATAATCTTCACAAGAAAACATACATTTAAGTTTATTTTTCATTTTTCCTTCTTCATGATTAAATCTATTGCAGTTTTTACATTTTTCTATAGGATATTTATATTCTTCCATTCTTTTTTCTCTTATTCTTTTAATATATAAAAATCTATTTCTTCAAAAAGATGTTTGCAAGCTAGATGATATCCTTTGTCGATTGCATTGAGAGGTTCCCCTCCATTATCATCGTCACGAACCTGCATCCTTCTTCTTAGTTTATCGGGTATATCAACTTTTTCGTGTTTAGAGGAAAATCCTAATAACACTTTAGTATAGTAGAGTGCTGTGTTTAGGACTTCCTCTTAAACGTTATTTAGTTGATATTTTTGTTATCCCTCACCTTCACTTATATAAACTATCCTTTAATTTTTATAGGTTGTAATCCTTTATCGTTTAACGGTTTTTTGTATGGCTCAAAGTTTTCTGATAACGATTCTTTTGTTATCTCTAACCATTCACCCTTTTCGTTCTCCAAACGAATAGTGTCATAAGCTCCTACCATTCTAAATTCTGATGTGTCTTGCTCCCATACAGAATCCTTATCAATATTTGTGTAACTATTGTCAATTGAAAAACCATTATCATCATAATTCTGTACTGAGAATGGTTTTACGCATTTGTACTTATTATTCATATCTTTACTTCTCCTTATCTGTCAAAATGTTTTTACAAAATTTCGTAAACACACTAAAGTTTACATATCCCTATTTTATTTCCATTTCTTTCCCTTTCATCAATCCATAGCACAGCTTCATCAGCATTATGAAAAAGTTTCATTTTTGTGCCTTTATCATAGCTAACTGAAATCATAGATTTGTCGAATTTATATTCGTCAACTATATACTTCCCTTTAATTTCAAAAGGATATCTCTGACTAGGAACAAGTTCTTTTATCTTTACTCCTTTATTTGAAATCCATTTATCTGCCATCTTTATTTCTCCTATTTCTGCCTACTAATTTGTCATACTCTCTTGCTAACGGCTCTTGATAGTATTGATTTTGTTTTCAATAATAGTTATAATTGCTTCTTTGCTTGAATGAAGTGCTTCTTCAGCTATTTTCTCCTTTGTCATTCTCGTTGTATATTTCATCCATACTGAACCATATTCTTCTATTTCTTTTAAGAGATCGTTTAGTAAGTCTATTACTTCTTCTTTTGTATAAGTTTGTGTGGCCATATTAATTATTCCCTTCTTTGTATATCTTTTCTTCATCCCAACAACCAAGTTCGGATAAAAGATTGAATAAAACTTCTTCAGCATTGTTTAATTCAATCATTTCGTCACCACAAACATCTTCATGTCTTTCCCAAATCTTTTTTTTGAACATTTCATACATCTCTTCTAATTCTTTTATTCTTATAAGATTGTTTATAAAAGAATTTTGTTCTTTCCGGTTTTCTTCAGTAATGCGCAAAATATTAAGAGCATGACTACATGTCTCAACGCAATTTGTCAATGAACGAAAATTATACATGCAATTTTCACATTCATCACATAAATTTCTTTTTTCCTCTTTCCAATTGTTATCTTTCTTACAAGTTCTACCATCAATTATTTTTTTCATTATTGATTTTTCTCCCTGTAAATTTTTCTATTATATCAAGAAGTTTTTCTATATCAATATATCCCTTTTCTTTCCATTCATTATTAGTGATAGGCTCTAAATAACTATCTGAGTCTTCAACTATCTGTTTTATCATTTTGTCAATCTGTTCTATTGAGATAAATTGTTCAAGCTGTGTCATCTGCTTTACCTTTCTTTGAAAATACATTTATACGATAATTAATCAAATATTTTTTATTTCTTTGATTTTTTCTTTGATAAAAGCTATCGATAACATTTTTCCAACACGTATACCGTCCTGAATATTAGAATCGCAGTATTTCGTATTTTTAACTTTAGCTTCCGTTATTTTTACGTCTAGGTTTTTTAACATAGTTATTACTTCTTTTTTAGTAAATACTTTATGCATGATACCATCATCGTCAATTATCAAATCCATTTTACAATCTTTGTATTCCCCTATTTTTAGGGGTGATCCTTTAGTAATAGGAGTCTGTTCCGAGCATTCTTGCTTTTGATTTTGAACAAAGTTCTCACCTTCTGCCCAAATCTCTTCCGGCTCGCCCTTAACGACTTTTTCCAAGAGATTGAGGCTTTTTGTCTTGCCCTGTGCTGTGTTCCGCAAGAAGTCGATATATCCGATGAATTTTCCGATTCTCTCTTTTAAGTTCTTGTTCTCAGAAGCAAGATTGAGATTGATTTCATTAAGAGTATCGAAATCCTCTAGAGTTTTGATTGCTATATTAAATGCTTCGAAATCTAATAATCTATCCACTTCCCAAGCCCAATTCCTCTGTTTTTTAACTCTTTCTATTGCTTCCTCTTTTGTCATTTCCTTTTTTGTCATCGTTCAATCTCCCGTTTACTTTAATCGTTTCGATTTGTCGTTTTGCAATTATCATAATCCGATAGCTTTCTTTAATTCGGACAGTTTAATTGTACGATTATGAAGTTCATTATCCATATTGATTAGCATTTCTACTTTACTCATTCTTTCAACGTCTTTGATTGCTTCTTCGATAACATAAAATTCCGGCAAAGGATGACGATCTTCACCATAACCTTCTATATAATCATTCGTGATTTTAAGAAGATAATCTATAATTTGTTTTCTTTCTTCATTATTCATAATTTCTCCTTATTTAGAACCAACGTGTTTTAAGAATATACAATGCTTCTTTAGGACTTTTGGCATGAATAAACCATATTGCATCTGATATTTTATCGTGAATAAGATAGAGCTCTTCTTGTGCATAATAATAGTCGTAGAATTTATTTTCTAATCCAACAACTTTAAAATCTAACCAAGGTATGTTTTTAATATTTTCATAAAACAAATGAATGTTTTTATCCATTTCAACAATTTCTCCTATTTTTGATTGCGACATCCATCTAAAGTTCACTATAAGATATCTCCTCTCCATAAGGTTACTCTGTTCCTTTCGGTCGCAGCTTCATATCCTATGGTTATGAAAATTCATGTCGCTGTTATTTTTCAATGTTTATAATTTTATTCTTGATCGTCCGAATATTGTTCTAATAATTCCTCGATCATGCTCTGACAGCACTGTATTATTTCTTGTTCTTTTTTTGTATCAGATGGAATTGTTCCTATTTGTTGTTTCAAATTTTTTATTTTAGAAATAAGTTCAAGACTTTTTACATATTTATTTATAGGGAAATAGTCTTCAATTGGTAGATCAATTATAGATTCGGGTAATATATAATTCCCAGATTCGATAGATTTAATAGCAAAACAAAGAGCTTTTGATTGCTCGCTATTTTGAGGGAACATGTTTTTTATCCAATTTAGCCATTTAATAGTCATTAAACGTGTCATTTTTTTAACCCCCATGAAATTCTTGATGATATCATGATTACAATATAGTTTTGCTTTACATTTTTTACACCAATAATAATTCCTTTCAAGACAGTTCCAGCCAAAATCTCTTATAAGCTCAAGTTTATCCTCTTCCCAATCTCCTATTTCTTTGCCTTTATAATGATTGTCCCATGCTTTGAATCTTTTAACTTTTATATCTGTCCAATCACAATCTTCAAAAAAATCTGTTTTTTCGAAGGCAAGTTCATGTGCTTTTATCCTTGTTTTAGCAAATACAATTATAGAGCCGCAATTACCAATAACATCAGATACGACCCAGGCTTTCATTAAAAATCCTCTCCAATTCCTAAAAGCCAATCTGCTGAAATTTCCAAAGCCTGACAAATGATTTTAATATTTATTGCGTTTGGGATTCGAGAATCTGTTATATATCGATTAATAGTTGACTTTGATAAATGTGATTTTTTAACAAGATCTCTTTGAGTCATTTTTCTTAATTTTAATACGTATATTATTTTTTCACCTATAGTCATTATATTCTTTACTCGCTTTCATCCTATTTTGAAGATTTTTGTTTTTTCCAAAATAAAACAAGGTTTCTCAAACTTATTATTCCACAAGTAAAAACCCAAGCTGCTAATAAAACAGAAGCTATAAAAGGAAATAAAGCTCTTTTTTTTAAAAATATTATTCCCCATGCAAGATCCCTACCACTGCACACAAAACAGAACAATGTAATGAAAATAGAGGTAATAAATAATATAATGTCCTTTTTTTTATTCATGGAGACTCCTTTTTATCATTTGTTATTATTTCAAAATAATCACATTTTTAATGATATCATATTTATCTCCAATAAAAATATAATTGAGTCAGTCAATCATATCATTTTTGTTCTTTTTTCAATTGTTCCTGTGCTAATTCAAAAGCTAACATATATAATTCTAAGATACCGGTTTCTTCTTTGCCTATTTCGTCAATCCATTCGAAACAATCTTCATCTATTTTTTTCAGTATTTCATAGGCTGCTTCTCCCAATCCCCTTTCTTCATCTAAATCATAAAGAATATCTTGAATTATATTTTCTTTAAGTTCTTCCTCGGATATTTCTTGGTCATCCCATAAAAAATTTAGATATAAATCATAATCCATAAAACGTTCTATCAAGTCTTTTTTCCCTTTGTCATAATTATATTCATAAAAGGGTCTATTATGACAATTTACTTTACTTTCAAAATATCCAGTATTATGCACGAAATCAGAAAAACCTTCATAACACATATTATAATAATTAGTAGCAATCAGTTCTCCCAAATCGCCAGATATATGCAATCTATAAAAGTCTTCCTCAAAAAGAAATCTGATTCTAAAATGAGATGATTTGGGATTTGCAAAATCAAGTATTTTAATATTGCCCAAATCTTTTAAACTAGCAACATGGTCTTTAAAGAATTCTTTTTGTTGTTCAATATTAAATCTCATTGATCTTTTTCCTCTCCTTCCAAATTTTGATCGAGGTTATTTTGATCTTCTTCAATACGGATTCCGTCATTTATGTAAATATATTCAGACATTTCTAAGATACGAGCTCCACAATATGGACAAAAAACATAGTCTTTATTTTTTTCGGGATCCCAAAAGCCTTGACAATTATGACAATAATAATCTGTATCAATGCCATTTTCTGTTTCAAGTTCTTTTTTTTCAATATATGTTGTATGTTCAGGAGCTATTATTTTAAGCTCTTCCAAACAATAATTATAGCCTTTATCAAAATCATCTAATACTGCACGTTTATATTCTGTTAAGTTTTCGATATAAGTAAGTCTCATACAGAGCCTCCTCTATGATCGTTTTTAATTGTACAATACCCTAGTTCATTCCATTTGTTCCATTGTGCATCCCATTGATATATAATCTGATTTGAATCTTCATCGTTCCTTGTCTTATTGATAAAGATAACTACATATTTCTTTTCTGGATCTAAAGAAATGTAATCTTTTCTATTATGTTCTTTATCCCATCTCCAAGCACGACAATCATTTTTTTCTCCTGTATATTCATCGTTCCATAATCTTCTCATCATGATTAGTTCTGATACGACTTCTTTTACTTGCTTTGAACCGGCTAAGCAACTTGCATCAAGAAATCGTTGATTAGTCGTATATAAAGCTTGTTGAAAAGTCATAACCATACTTACATCAAGTTTAGAAACTAAATTGAATACTCTTCTGGAGTTTTTTAGAAGTTGAAGCCATTCTTCCTTTCCGTTTGAGATATCATCATTTTTAAAAGTATCCCAAATGAAACATTTATATCCTTTAAGAGCTAATTTTTTCATATACTGCATAAGTATAGTTGTATTATTATCAAAGAGCTTAACAAACTTAATATTATTATATTTCTTTTGAGATATTTCAGCTGCTTTTTTTATCATTTCCTCTTCTTCTTCGCTGAATTTCCCTATCTTGAGTTTTTTTCTGGTCAGCTTATAATAATTCAGATCATGTGTTAGGATATGTATTAAGAGTAAATGTTTATAAGCTTTTGACTTCATTTCATTTGAGAATACAACAACCGGAGTTCCGTTATTTGCAAGTGCAATTGCCATATTTTCAAAAGCGAAACTTGTTTTACCTCCACCGGAAGCACCAGAGATTAAATAGCAATCTCCTAAGGGAAGACCTAGAGTAATATAATTTAATATTGGACAAGCATTACCATAATATATTCCATTTGAGTCTCCTTTTTTACAGCTTTCTATAAAATCTTCATCAATAACAAGATTTTCTACTTCTACTCCATGAGAAGAAGACATTGCAATAGAATTATTCAATGCTTCAAAGATTTCATAAACATCATCATTTGATGCAGCAGAGAGTTGTTCTATTTTATTATTAAAAAGATCCTCATATTTTTCTGCGATACATACTAGAGAATTCATTTTTGTAATTGAATCATAGTAACTTGCAACGTTATCGCAATCTATAAGTTCTTCCAGGTCTTTAATGGGTTGATATCCACCATAACGATCATACTTTTTTTTAATTTCCGGTTGGTCAGACAAAAAAGTTTCAAGTGTTATCGCATCAAAATGACGTATTCCTTGTTCATACATAGCCCGACCAAGATTCCAATAAAACTTGGCATCTTCATTTCTTAGTGTTTTATCTCCATTAATGTTGACATCCTTATATTCAGAATACAGATCAGGATTTCCCCAACATGCAAAGACAAAACAAGCTTCTTTTTTTTCGCGATCTTTATTTATCTTTTTAAGTGTTTCTTTTAAATCCACTTATATATCCCCCAAGATATTGGTAATATGATCTTCTCCTTTGCATATAACTATGCCCACATCTAAATTCTCTGGTGGTATGATCGGATTTTCTTTTTCTGTCTGATTGTTATGATTTTGAAATTCTTTAAAAATATCGATGACAGAGTTCTTAAGTATACCTTGGTAATATAGAAGGCGATGAACTTCCGAATCAAATTTTTTATTTGCATTGGCCCAAATAAAATTTTTTTTATTTCTTAATATAGTTTCGTAAAGAACGTCATAGCCCATTGCTTTACCTAAGCTATTGATTATCTTATTTAAAATAGGTGGAACTATAGCATATTCTGCTATTGAACAGATAGTATCAATGCAGAGGTTCCTATATTCTGCATCTTTTTTTACTTTTAGATAGGTTTTTTCATCAATATAATACTTTCCATTGGGAGCTTTATAGAAAGTATCTGAAGTACCCCATTCTTTTGTAACCTGACATCTAACTTTTCTTGCCATAGAATTCTCCCATTATGCATAAAGGCGAGAATTTTTTCTCGCCTTCGTTTCACGCATCAACAAGAAGACTAAGAATATTTTCTAAGCATTTTGTTGGTAATTCTTCCGGATTCTTGAAAGAAGATAATCCATTTTCTTTCATATATTTTTTAACTATTTCTTGAACTTCTGTAGTAGCTGATATCATTTCAGATTTGATTTCATAAATAAGTTCAATGTTTTTTTCGACATTATAATTTTCTCTTTTTTCTTTTATTGCTTTAGAATTCTCAATAGCTTTCTTTTCAGATGCTTTTTCATTTTTTGCATCCTCTTTTTTCCTTTCAGTTAAAGAAATTCCTGAGCTTTCAACTTCCTTTTTAAGAGCATCTTCAATTGCTTTTATAAAATCATCTGAACTAAAAGGAATCTCTTCAACAATGTGGGGAAGTCTTCCACCCGCATCAACTACATAACTGGAATCTCTAAATTTAATTTTGCGGACTTCTTCTCTGACAATGTTTTTTGTTATATCTTTACCTTTTATATCTTTTTTGCCGGTCTTTTCAGTTACAATAGTTCTGTCAATATAAGCAACGGCAATAAGATCTATGTTTCTTTTAAGTCTTCCAAAATATTTTTGTGCGATATCAGAAGTCAGAAGCTGATATGTTCTATCAGAATATGGATCTTGTACTTCTTTATTCTTAATATGCATGATATAGTTTACTTTAATACCTACATTTTCCAAACGGATAGTCATTTCGTCAAGAAGATCACCTGCCTTATCAAGGCCGCGCTGCCATCCTCCATATATTGCAGAAATACTATCTTTTTGCTCATCGGGATTATTTTTGTTCCATATCCTTATGGCTTCGATTTCTGCTAAAGCTATCGCACTGTCCCATGTATCTATAATAATTGTCTTAAGATCTGGATATGTTTCGATATTTTCCTCTATATCGGTAACAATCTCATCAAATTTGCTCCAAGTTTCCACATTTTCATAATTGATTCCTTCAATATGAGAAGCACCTTTTTCTCTATACATTTCAAGAAACATATATCCATTTTTGCCGGCAACTTTTTCATATACTTCTTTTAAAAGAGTTGTTTTTCCAACCTTAGGAACACCCATAAGTATGATACTTGTATCAAGCATGTTTAAAGAGACATGATTATGATGACCAAATTTTCCCATAAATTAATCCACCTTCCCTTAATCTCCAAAAAGATCGTCAATATCATCATCTAGGTCTGTCTTTTTGTTTGCCTCAGTTTCTGGAGGATTCATTACATCCTGGAAACTTTCTATAGCACTTGGACTATATATATGACTTTCAAAATCCGGGTCCTCAATAGTCACCATGCCATCAGCATAATTTCCAATAAGATTAAAACCTTTATAATAGAACAATGTCTTTCGCTCTCCATAGATGTTACCTTTGGGTTTAAAATCATTGAGTTCAGCAAGTCCTAATTTGATCATCTGCTTTTGATTATCTGTAAGCTGACTTTCATCAAATTCAACTTCTTCGTTTCCATTTGTATATGAAAGTGTGATACCAATCTGATAGTGTTTATTCTTTTTTAGTTTGCTTGCAATGTCTTTGCTTTCATCTATTGCAAGACCAATCTGCTTAAGTTGGAAATTAATCTTTTCAAAATGAATCTCATTATCTAAGTCTGCTTTATGACAATCGAATATAACCTGTTTGGATACATAAACATTTTTATGATCTTTGTCGATATATTCTTTTGTCCAACCATTAAGATAAATTTTCTTTTCTTTTTTCCAATCAGCAGAATCAACACTCTCTTTACTAAAGAAGAAATCACCAAAGACTCTTAACTGATTTTTTCTGGTATCATCATCTGCAAGTTCATACATATTTTGAATCTCAAAACGATCAGAGATTTTCCCTCTGTATTCATTCTTGCGAACTCTTCCGGTGATGGTGAATCTTTTACCTTTAATTTTATCAATGTTGTCTCTTACAAATAAAATAAAATCATATGATGATAAGAATTCATGACGTTCTTTATCAGTAAAAGATATAACATATTTATTTGTTGCAATTTTTAGGTGTTCTTCTTTGAAACGATCTTCCCAATCAATTTCATGTTCATTTTGATCGAAGTCATAAAATTTAATCTGATCGTATTTAAATCCGGGTAATTCTAAGAAAGCACGATTATTTGATGCTGCGATACATATTAGATTAAGAGTATGACCATCATAGCCATCAATCTTTTTAAAGAATGGAACTTTTTTGTCTAGACTATTTGCTTCAATTTCTCCGATAAAATTGAATCTCATATACCTGATCTCCTTTAAATCATTCTTTTCCATTGTGTGTATGTTTACTTGCCATACATGCAAGATAATGGATATCTTTTGTTGGCGAAATTCCTTTGCTTCCACAAAAAGGGCATTGATGCTCTTCTACTTCGGAATTATAAAGTTTTCGCTTAACTATGATCGTTTCGTTCCAATAGAATTGAGATTTACATCTTGAGCAGATGCATTTAATCTTGCTATCGTCCATACATCAACTCCTTTTTCTTGTGTTGTTCTAATTATAACTTTGCATAAATCCCAATGTCAATGTTTAATTTTAACAATCAGAATGACTAAATGACTTTCGGTATGAAGAAAGTCAAATTTGTTCAAATAGATAATAAGAACCATCCACCAAATCTAGGCGAATGCTATTATCGTTTGCTTTGATCGATTGTATATTTGATTTTTTTATCAACAAGAAACTATCGTCTTCATATAAGATTTCTAGATTTTTATCGTAATTCGAGCAAATACCAACTGTTTTGGATTCCCCCATCCTAACAGTTCCCATAGATTCATCAACTTCTATAACAGTTACATTTTCCATTTCGTATAAGCGTTTTAGAAACTCTGTTATATCAAGAGATTTCATTTTTGTATTAACCCCCTCTATTGTAAAGGCGACCGCTTATTTACAATATTCCCCATATTTCATAAGCCATTTAGGAATAGAAGGAATCGGACCATACTTAATTTCCATTTCAGCTTTGTAGTCTCTCAAAACCTGCTCAGCACTTATCTCATATTTCTTCATATGTGTAATTATCCAATCAATTCTTCCTGATTCGAATAGTGAAGTAATAGAGATAGTTTTTGGCACAAAATCATATCGTTTTGATTTGCGCATAATTCTGTATATAATATTTACTCTTTCTGAAGTATCGGTCTCGAATCCAACCTCTTTAGAACATTTAATAATACGGTCGTCTGCATCTAAGAGTTTGCCTCGTGATACAGGCTCTCCATAGATGTTGTACATCTGATATTCATTAGATGACTGTTCGGCATAATGAATAAGTTTGGAACTTACAGAAATTACCCTGCCAGATAATTGTAGCATTTTTTTGTCCAAAATAAAATCAGAAACTTTTAAATCAAAGAAATCAGACATTTGTTCTCCCTTGATTCCTTCAAATATACCTAAGTATAAAAATTGTTCATAAGGATTTGCGAAATCAACAATCATAGAAAGTAACTGGTTTCTTGAAAGAATATTGCTATTAAATCCGGCATATGAGACACAATTTAATAAAATATCAGATCTCATTTCCCTATAGTGATTTTGATTATCTATATTGTCTATGTTTTTCATGTACCAATTTGTGTAATTTAAGAACTGATTGTTTATCACTATCAACATATCTAGTGATGCAGTGCAAAAACTCTTATACATTGCTATTATTTCCGGAGTAGTAAATTGGCTAAGATCCTTTTTAAACCTGGATTCCGTTTCCTCCGCCCTGTTGAAATAATTTGTCATTACTTTATCAAAATTTAAATTATTATTAGGATTCAATTCTATGTAATCCTTCTTCGTTAAGGCGTTAAACATCTTAGTTTTCTCCTCTTTTTATTGTAGCAAGACGTTTCATATCTATTTGTTTGATTTCTCTTGTTGCAAACATCTTTTTATTAATTGCTAATTTTTCCATACGAATAGTTTCATCATATAAATTTTTATATGATTCACCAACATATATGTTATAGATTAATGTATATAAAAAGAATCTATTCCATGTTTTATTCATAAGTTCAGTATGATTTTCAACAAGATAATTTATTCCATCTCTAATGTCTTGTTCTGCCTTGATAATATCTTGGATTTCTTTTTGCTTTGATGTAATATTTGTTCTCTGAAAATAAGTTGCTCGAATAATTTCAGCAAGTTCGGATTTATTAATGCATCCTCCATTTGAATTAATCGAGCCGACAAGATAAAACGTCGAATCTGTATTTAATCTTTGAACCACCTTATTTGCCGAAGATTGCAAGTTAAGACTATTTGAATCAACTTTTGCCATCTTAGTCTTTTGGTCTTCTTGCCAAATCATTTGGCGGCATTTGTCTTCAGAATAATTTGTAACACATAAAATCATTGGATAATCAAAATCTGGATTTAAATTATAACAATTAGACATGGCAATATATCTATGATATCCATCTGTGATATCAAAATGATTCATTTTCTTTATTGTTAGTATCCCGGAATTTTGATCGTATTTAAAGACAGTATCTTCTGGCATGTTAAGAGTGATTGTATTTGGAATGTATGTTCCATTTAAATATAACTGTTCGATACTTTTGATCGCTTTTATATTTAAATGGATACTATAAAATTCTTCATTTCCTTTTTCTAACCGTTTCATTACTCTTTGAGTATTTTCATTATAATTGATTATTTGAGAATCTCTTAATTTCATCAATTCTGAAACACTGGTTGCACCTATCCATTGATCTTCAGCAATTTGTTTCATGTTTAGTTCTAAAGGAAATTTAAATTTGATTGTTTCTTGTTTCCATTTTGAAAGAGTTTTTATTTCACTCTTGGAATAATATTTTTCTAAATCAATATCAAATACTTCACCTATTGCAAATGCAATTTTATCATCAACTGCTGCAATTTTTATTCTTTGATTCAACAAATCAATAATATGTTCATTTGGAATATCATGTTTTTTACTAATTCTTTTAGAATATGATATAACTTTCTTTTTATCACAAGCAATTAATGAAATCTTTGCAGATAATTCTTTATTATATTTTTCACGGTTGTTCACTTCTATTAACCTCCTACACATATTTTATCTAAAAAATTTTTTTTTGCAATAATTTTAATCATAGCTCTAAAAGTTGTGCTGCTTTGTCTCTTTCATTATTTTCCGTTGTGATATAACGCTGTGTTGTTTCTGCTTTTTCATGATCTAACGCACGTCTTACAAATTCAATATCACCTGTCTGTTCATATAATATACTTGCAACTCCTCCTCTTATCTTGTGAGGGCTCACATGCTTTCCAAGTGCTTCTAAGAAATATTTGTCAACAACTCTTGAGATTCCTTTACAACTAAGACGTTCTCCTTGATAGTTTAAGAATAGAGCATCACAAGGATATTTTTCAAAATACTTTCTATATTTTATCCATTTCTCTAATGTTTCTACTGTGCTATCGGTCAATGGATAAATCTGAAATTTTCCACCTTTACCTTTATCAATTGTTACTAAGGTTTTATTTTCAAAATCGATATCACTAATATTAATAATTCTCAAAGCAGTCTCTCTCATTCCGGTTTCCATAAGTATCTTTAATATAAGAGAATTCCTATATCTATAAACTGGATCTGGTTCCATATATGCTTTATTGAGGACTAACTTAAAATCTTTCTTCTCAAGTTTTATCCTTTCCTTTTTAATTCTTTCCAGGTCATGACTCTTAGGTCTATCTATATCTATCATATAGTTCCTTTCTATATAATTTCTGATAGTAAGGAACCCAAGGAAATTTTTTAAAGCTGCATATATATTTTGTTGATAGGAACCGGATGTCTCTTTTACTGTTCCATCCATCAAAGTTTTTGTTCCAATTGAGATATAATATTTTGTTACTGATTGGGCATTGATTTCAGAACAATCAACTTCTTTTACATTGCTATTTATTGAAGAAAGAAATTTCCCTATCTTTCTAACAAAATCTCGTCTTGTTGAAGCAGTCTTCTTTGATGCATATAAATTATCATGCCATTCTATAACATAGGATGGCATGTTGTTTAATAAGTTATCTATACTTTTGGTTATCTGTAATTCATTTTCTAATCTTGCTGGCATAAAATCATTCCTCCATTTGATCAAAATACATTGGAGAATCCATTGTATATGTAATATATCCTTCAGCTGTAAATATATAACTATTAATGAATTCTGTTTCCAATAAGATGCTAATTCCTTTCATAATACTTACTATAGAAATATCTGACTCACTGAATAATAAAGCTCCATCTGGATGATTATGCATGATTAAAAATTTTCGAGCTCCAGATAGAAGAACAGCAGTGGCTATATTTCTAGGATATACTTCGCAACCTTTGAAATCTCCTACCGAAATTAAAAAGACTCCTATTATGTTGTCATAATAATCTGTTGTTATAAGATATACATGTTCATTATCATATTTGTTTAGCTTAATATCTTCATTAACAAAGTTTATAAATTCAATAGTTTCTTTAATATCAATTTCTTTTCTAAAAGTTTTCTTTATTAGTAATTTTGGACATTTATATTTTTCGTTTCTTCCAATATCGTATAAGCGTATCATATCATTTTATCCTTCATAATCTATTTTTGAATCTCCTATCAAAGTTGGATCATGGCGTTTCCAAAAAGATTCTGTTTTTGCTTTGTCAATTTTATCTTGGAATTCTTTTACTGCTTTAATTTCTTCTTCCTTTTTATACAAGTTCCATTCCAATAAATTTGAGATATGTTTATCTGTAAATCGAACAACCTTATCATCATCTACTCTTACATAAAACGCATGGCCATTTTCATCCAATCGTACAATATATAAATCTCCAGTATGTAAGTCTTTATATCTACGGCCTCTTTTTGTTCCATCACCATAAATTATGTTTGGTGGTTCCGGTTCATAATATATCGCAGTTCTTTGTTTTGGATTGTCTTTTAATTTTTCATATTCCATTTCTCGTTGTCTTTGAGAAAGGTTTACATCTTGAATATCTTTTCCACATAACCATTTATCATAATTCGAATCACAATATACAAATCTAGCTTTACCAGTATCCATATCAACAAGATTTCCATTATAACATACATATGTATTAGATACCTCATCGTATGTTCTTTCCCTATTTCTAATATTTTGCTTTAAATTATGAACAAAGGTATATGTGCTATAACATAAGATGTAAACAAGGAAAAAAGCTCCAAACATTTTTACACCTCCAATCCGTACTCCTTTATCAATCTCTTTGCAAACATTGGATTGAATTTTTTGATTGGAAAACTTATATGTCTTCCGTTTTTGTACCAAATACGATGGTCTCCAGATTGATGATCATATGTCCAACCATTCTTCTTTAATATTTTTTCAAAATCTCTTTTTAGCATAATTCCTCCATTTCTCTAATTTTATTCTTAGTATCTGCAATTTCTTTTTTGATTTCAGTTAAAGAGGTATTGCGATTATCTAATTCATTTATGAGTTGCTGCATGACATCTTCTCGATCAAAACTTGTAAATCCTTCTAATCTATAAATATCATTATCATCCGGGCAAATATCATTGTCTGAATTTCCTTTGACAATCGCTCTGATACTTATGAAATCAAGGGTTGTGATATCGACTTCTAAATAAAATTCATACCATCCATTATCATTTATACTATTTGCCGTTTCATCAAAAAAAGGAATATACCCTTTTCTTTTCCTTATCCCATCTACAATAGAATCTAATTCAGTTGTGGATTGTAATTCAAAAGATATAATGCCTTTTTCTTCATAATATAATTCATATGCATCAGTACTCAATATAATCTTCATATTCTTTCTCCCTTCTTAAATAAGTTTTTCCTTCAATAATTTGAGTATTTCTTTTCTTTCTTCCCAATCAAAATACATAGTATCTTTTTCATCAAGCATCCTATCAATTTTACGCAAAGCTTCTTTTCTTAAATATTCATTTTTTTCAGCAGTTTTAATAATATGATTTGTATATTCATCCTCTGCTCCACAAAATAATCTTTCATTTTTTCCATTGTTAATCAGACCAATAATTGCAATGGCAAGAGTAACAACTTCTTCATGCTTTGAATCAAGAGCCATCCATAAAAAAGCATTGATTCCTTTAGCGTTACAACCATCTAACATTGAATAATAATCAATTGCAGTATCATTTTCAAAAGGTCCAACATTCCATGCTCCCATAATTTATATTCCTTTCTTTTAATTACAAATTTTATTTTCCTTATTCAATTCAGATTCTATCCATATCATATTGTATAAGATATAATCTTTCATATTATTTTGTTTATAAAAATAAAGTAAATCTTCAAAAAATAATGTCCGTTCTTTAGCATCCAATATATCTTCTGTACATTCCTTTTGCCAATCAGACATCCAAATCTCATCATAATCATAATTATTTGGATTTCTATTTATTATGATTACATCAAAATATGTATTATCTGCAAGAAAAAATTTCCCATTGGTCAACTCTCCCATGAAAAGATAACATCCACCACCAGAAGCACATACATTTGCATTTTTTATTTTATATTTCATCTTGTTCTCCTTTCTTTATTCCTGAGGGTAATCAATAGTATTAATCCAATTATCATCTTTATAATATTTTTTACACCACTGGAGATTAGTTCTATTTTCTTTTTTATAGAATTCAGAACTAATGTCATCAATAATCTCACCTCCTGAATTTAAAAATGCTCCCCAATATTCATCTTGTTCTTTTGCTTTTTGTGATAATGATTTTGCAGAATCTTTGTCAATATTGTAGTAAGCAATAGATCCAGCATCATTATATAAAAACACATAGACTTCAAGTTTGGGATTGTATAAATCATTTCCGTCCTGAATATGCTCTAACATTTCTTTTGCTGAATTAAATTTCATAATTAACCTCCTTTACCATAAATCATTTTTAGAAAATACTTCTGTTAATAACACCTCATCATAATGACCTAGATATTTATTTATGTGATTATCTATTTCTTTTTCATTACGACCTGTTATGATATATGCTTCACCTGATACAATAAAATAATCATTTTCTTTCATATATTTGATTTCGGTTTTGTCATTACTATTTCTAATAGGTTGAATAAGCATTTTGAAAAATCCTTTTTTATTTGAATCACAAATAAAGGCTTTGTCAAAATCAAGTTCTGAGATATAGTTTCCTTCTTTATTCAATTCTTTAACTTCAATATATCCTTTCATTTTTCCTCCTTACTGAACTTGTGTAAGTTCCATTGAAATTTCATTTTTATTTATTTTTGTCTCTAATTTTACAATACGTCTGTAGTAATGGATTCCACTATCTATTTTATTTTTTTCAAGAATGTTTATAGGATTTCCTTCTTCATAACTGTCAACACCTTGTCTTTTGAAACCAATATAAAGAGTACTTCCTCCCCATTCTTTTTCAAGAAGATGCTTTTCAATATTATAATTCCAAACTATGAATAGATCTGAGGCCCAATCATCAACATAAGTACCTGCTATTTGGATGAGTTTTGTTAGAATACTTGAGTAGTTTATGCTCCATTTCTTTTCATTCATTCCATCATACCAATGACCATTTGCATAAATTGGTTCATAAATCATATTTGCCATTTTTTTATCCTTTCTTTATAAAAATAACTGAGGATGAATTGAATCATTCTCAGTTATTATGATTATTGTTTTCATTATTAATTCTTTTATACACTATCCAATCATATTCTCAATCTCAACAAAGTTTGCATTTTCATTATCATCCACATAAAAATGATAATAATGATTTTCCTTATCATATATTGGATCTTCAATATCTTTAGGAATATCAGATATTACAATATTGCCTAAATTTGCAATGATGTAAAAATCATTGGCATCATTTAATTCTAATTGATCATATAGATTATCACAAAATGTCTTTAAAGCAGATGGATTATTATTAACAGAACATATTTCCCTAATAATTTTGACATAAATACCTGCATGAGTATGAGACCAATTTTCTATAATAACTTTTTTAACATTATCTAAAATTGGTTTAACAACACTACACAGCATTTCCCCTGAATCTCTGTCATAATACATTTTAATCCATTTATAATTCAAATCAGAAAGCTGTTCTTTAGGATACCCAAAGGCGTATTCATTTTCGTTATAGGCGAGTATCAATTGACGCAGATGAGTATAAGACATTTCCTTTTTTAATTCATTACAAAAATTCCAAAGAGTTTCAGCATTCAACATTACCCCACTAACTTCACGAACAAGATCAATATATATTGAAGCTAAGCAGCCAACATATTTATTTTCTTCAAGTGTTTTCCATTTCATATTTTTTTCTCCTTATAAATCATACAATTTCTTTTAATGGACAATCTATATGTCTTCCGTCATCTTCTCCATACGTATTTATTTTCTTGCCCATTAGACTTCCTAACATGCAATAAGGCATATCCCCTAATATTACACTAGATCCACTTGTAAAACGACATTTTTTACAACTTTTTGGTTCGTCTATAATTATTGTTGCTTGCATTTTATTCATTTAAATACCTCATTTCCATTAAAAATTAACATAATACTCTTTCTTTTTTATCAATTCATTATAAAGACTCGTTAATTCCTTATAATTTACTTTAGTTGCCATACTAATCCATAGGTTTAATTTCGAATCACTAAAAAAGATGTCTGCGTTGAACTCTTCATGGGATTTGTATGCTTCTTCTGTCAATGTAGAAAACATATTCCATAAATTTGCAATTTCATCTTTCCAATAAACGATTTTCGAACCACCTCCTAAATCAATATAACTTAAGTGGGTCATATTGCTACTCCTCCTTTCTTTGTTATCTTTTCACAAATTTTAAATTCTGTATCATATAGCTTATTTAAAGCCTTGATGCATTGTTCCACATCTTCTTCATTCTTATGAATTATTTTTTGCTTATACATATAGCCAAGGTCAATTTCACAATAAGGCTCGAATATAGGTTCTTCACAAGTATTAAAGAAAAAAGCTATACCACCCACTTTCCCTGGATTGACTTCATCATCAGGGAATATTGCTAAATATCCCCACCGTTTTACAAATTTATTGTATTCTCTTCTAAGAATTACTCGTTCCATATATGCTCCTCTTATATTTATTCTTATGTGTTATATTGGGAACTTTGCATCCAAAACTTTACTGTGAAATCTACTTTTTGATAAGGCACACCAAATATCCACCATTGCTTATCTTCATAATAAGCACAATAAACATTTTTTCTTTCTGGGCACCACACTAAGACCCCTGTACTTTCATCCGGGAGTCTTTCATCAACAGAGATCCATTTTTCTTTTACTACCAATTCTTGTCCATCCAATATTATCTTTTCTGTTTCATTTGTTTTACAGACTTCATATGATTTAAAATCTTCATTATAATGAATTTCCATTATTGGTTCTCCTTTCTTGTTTTTATATAGATATCTTTTACTCGACCTCCATCCATATCTGTAACCAATGTTAGAGTATATTCTCCATCTCTATAAGAATGAAGAGAAGACACATAAGGCGTATGTATATATTTCCTTTTATCTATCTTTTGTAATCTTTCAATCAATTCGCCAACAGTTAAATATCTGCGCATATGTTATTATCTCCTTTCTTATCCAATATCAAATGGATGTATCATATCTGTTATCCAATCTTTTTCGCCTAAGAATCCATGACAATTATCATTTATTTTCCGTTGAATTCCTTCTTCAATGTACTCCCATTTATAAGGACTATTATATTTGTCATGTAACGCTTTTAAGATTTTTTTGTTGGAGTTTGCAAACTCGAGTAATTTTAAAGCATCTTCTTTGATATAACAATTGATTGCTACACAAGATGGATACAAAGAATTAGCTTCAAACCATTTGGTTAAGGCTTTTAATATATCATTCCCTTTATACAATTGCTCCGTCCAAGTATCTTCTTTAGCTGATCTAATTACATCAACAATATATTTACTCAATATGTTTTACCTCCCTTCCTCGAGAAATTTGCAATTTTTCAACTGATATTCTGTTGCAGTTCCATCAGCATTAGAGTATTTAGATTCTTTAAAATCAATTCTTGTAATTTCTTTTAAATCAAAGCCGACAGTACTATTAAATTCTTTTGCTTTTTCAATTGCTTTTTCTACATTTTCTGCATGAATGAGAAAAGTTTCAGAATGAATTTCTGAAACTTCGATTGCATATATATTGTTCATCTTTGTTTTTAATTCTCCTTTTCTACAAAAACGATTTCACCATTAATATCTTCGGAAACTCCAAAATCTGCACCAGAAAATTCATACTCTCCTTTTTCTTTTGCTTCTTCTATTGACTTAGCTTTAACAGCAACAATGTATGTTGATTCAACTTTAAAGTGCACAAAATATGTATCTGAAATAACATTTTTTAGTTTGTCAGCAATTTCTATCAAAGTATCCTTCGCTTCTTGACAATCATCAATTAAATCACGAACTGAATCCGGAACACCATTTTCCCCTCTCATATTGATATAACATTCCACCTCATCATCAACATCATAATTCTCTGCATATGCCGCAAACTCATCAACAAGGTTTTCAACAGTTCCATCATAATTAATTTCAACCGGGATATCTTGGCCTGCTGTATCGGTCCAAAATTCAATAAGTGCATTATCTTTATTGATTTCATACTTAATGTTCATTTCATCTAAAACTTTTTCAATTCTCTTCATTGTTATTTTTCCTTTCCTTTTTATGTCATCAATTTTTTTCGAAAATAATAAGTTCTCCTTCAGCATCTCCTGAATGCTTGCTGTTCCACCAAAATGCAACTTCTTCAAGAGTTTTACAGTCTTCTTTTACATCCCAATAATTTTTTGCCTCCTTTACTTGTGAATCATCAAATGCTACGTCTTTGTCATAATTTTTTGCTATGTACTTCATATTCCTTTTCCTTCTTTCATTTTTCGTTATATTTTTCATTCCATTCAAATTGCTTGCATTTAATCCAATAATTTGTAGGTTGTTCAAATTTAGAACTTTTAGGATTGCTACAATAGTTTTTATTTTCCCACCATTTACAATGTTCGCATTTAATGTTTGCCTTTTTGGACATATCCAATTCGCGTCTTGTCATCTTCCTACCCCATTAGTAATGTATTATTTTCTGTTCGACATCAAACAACTCGCACTTTGCGCAACATTTTGGCATTTCAAAATCTTTAATCGCAATAATGTTTAGTCCCCTTTTCAAAATGTTCGTCAAAGTCATACCCTTCTTCGTCATACCATGTTATCCAATCATCTTCATCTTCGTCATACTCCTCAAGTCCTGCGGTACTACAATGATCGGGGAATACGCCCTCCTCAACCTTTGTGTTTACGAAACTTGATATGGCATCAATCATAACTTTTGCTTCTTCGGCAGAAGATACTTCTTTGTGGTAAGGCTTTGTACCAAGTATTAAATAATACATTCTTAATTTTGTCATTTGTTATTCCTCCTATTCTGATAATAGCTTATCTATCATATTGCTTCCCAAACTATATCTCCATCAAAATGGTCCTCAGCTTCTTCATTGGGATTAACAGATTCAATCACATAGAAGCTTTCCCTTCTTTCCTTATCTGAATCACTAAGAGTTTCCCATTCTGATTTAGCTTTCAAAACAGCTTCTTCTTCAGTTGCAAATTCCTTATTGAACATGTCTCCATTTAAAATTTGATCAATTAAAATAAATCTCATTTTAAATCCTCCTTTAATCAAAATCTATAAAGTTTCCATAACCATTATTTTCAAACCATTCAGCACGTTTTTTTGTGGTTTCAAAGTTTTCTGCTATCTGTTTATAATGGTCTATATATTTTTTTGCAAGCCATGTTTCACACCATCTTTTGATATCTTGGACAGTATGAGTACAATTTCCTTGATACCCTCCTACTCTAATAATGGAACCATCATGTTCTTCATAATGTTCATCATATTGTTCGTCATAATCAAATCCTTTACTCATAGACCATCCATGACACCAAGATACCTCATATGCATAAGGGCGAGTGAAACCATGTTTTTTATCGAATGCTTGATTACTATAATTGCTATAATCTTTAAAATAAATATCGTTAATCTTTTCGTCCCCATCATATAAAAAACATTCATAATGACCATTTTTTACATCATCTTTCCAATAAAATTTCATCATATATCTGTTTCCTTTTCTTTTTCTAAAATTGGTTTTGCTTTTTTAAGTATTGCTTGGCAAAAATCCCAGGCATATTGTTCATTTGGTGTTCTTGGTTGAGCATCCGATTTATTCATTTTCTCTATAACTGCATCAGCATCTATTAATTTGCCATGTCCTTTTGGGAGTTTTATTCCATTTGTTACAATTCGTTGTAGTTCATATCCTTCCTGTGCTAATTCTTCAATCTTATGATAATAATATTCTGGTATATCAATTACAATTTGCATTTTTCTTTCCTCCTTTGGATATAATACCTTTGTTTAATAAATTCTACCAGTTCTTTTGTCAAACTCTATAGTTTCGTGAAGTATGTTTTCAATAAGATTTCCATTTTTGTCTTGTTTACGAGAAAAAATCTTTGTTTCTTTTGTCTCTAAATCCATTACAGCTATTTTTGTATTAGAATTGTACCAATTACTTTCACTTGCATATGCCATTTCATGCGTCATGGCAGCAACTATAATCCATTGCCCTTTATTTGGCATTAAAAGATATTGATTCATTATCCCTCCTCTTCGAAATCATCATAAGTATTTCGGCAAACATTTCGTGCATCTCTTGCCCATCGTTCAATGTTTTCTAATGTGGTCTCAATAATTGGAAGGTCTTCACTTTCTTCGACTCTATCAACTATTTCCTTTACATAATCTGCATCTGATTCAATCTTCTCTACAAGATGGATAATTCTTTCAAGTTTCTTCATTACTTTTTCATTCATGTTCTTAGTTCCTTTCATTTACAATAATTGTTTTTTTACTTAAGCAGGATAACTTTTTATATTATCCAAGAGCCAATCAATTGTTTGAGTTTCGTTACGTTTCCGTTCCAATTCTTCTTTTACAAATGCTATTACTTTTTCTAAAGCTTCAAAATAGTTGCAAAGAGAATATTCTTTTCTTATCACCTCCCTTTCTTCTGTTCTTTGATTAACAAATGTAATGTCAAATGTATGAAGCATAACCTCATCTCCTTTCTTATAAATTAAAAACTCTCAAACAATTATTATTGCTGAGAGCTTTTGCTATTCATTAGATATGTTTTTCCCTTGAATATGATATGAATTCTTTATTTTCAAAATTCGTTTCCAATTTTGTTTTTGATAAAGAATACGAAGTATATAAATTTCTCCTTTCTTTTCATTTACAACATAGAATAAATTATAATTTCCAAATGGAAGTATATGAATTAAATAATTACGATATTCTATGTCTAATGTATTAAATCCTTTTGGGAATATTACCATGTTTGAAATGGTTAAATTCTATAGTTTGAGAAATAGTAAACCTGAATTTTTATCTTTTGTATAATCATAAGCCATATAAGAAATGTGACATATATCTTTAATGGCTTCATCAGTTTCAAGTATTTTGTGATACATAATCATTATACTGCTGCATTAAGATTTCCATTGTCTTTTCATGAGAAGTAATACGATTATTTTCTATATCATTAATACCTTTATCTAATTCTTCTAGTAAATTAGATGTTCCATCAATAGGAGTTGCAGCATCTATAGTCAATTCTCCTAACATACAGCTTTTTCCTTTCTTTTTTATTTTTTAAGAAGTCTATTCGTTAAGGACATTGTAGCATATCCCCTATGAGTTTTCTATTTTATATTTAAACAAATATTTCGCTTACCGAAACTTCAATAATATAAAATATCCTTAGCTTACCCTTTTCCCATGCAAGCTGTGCATATTCTTCTTCATGATAAGTAGAGTTGTCTTGCTTGAAATCATCATCTTCAAGCGCCAGATTATAAAAATACTCCCATATTCTTTGAAGTGCTTCTATTGCTTCCTCTTTGCTATCATAAATCCAAATTTTATCTACTTTCATATCTTTAACATTTGTTATCATAGATTTCTTTAAATTACTTAATACTGCATACATAATAATTCTCCTTTTTACATAATCAAAAAGAAAGAGTTAAAACTCTTTCTTAAAATCAGCTTTTCTCTATTATTTTTATTTGCATTGTATTATTTGTAAATTGCTCTAATTTTATATCGTTGGTAATAAACATAACTGGACTAAGACTTTGAGCAACTGCCAATTGCAAGCTATCCATTGCACGAATGCTTGAATTAGATCTTAATTCTCCTGATATGTATCCCATGTCTTTAATAATTGGAATTATCTGAATATCATTATCAGCAATAAATGCTTCTAATCTTTCTTTGTTTTGTTGGAAATCCTGAGTAGTATATTCCATAATTGTTACAGGTGAGATATAAATATGATAAGCTTTAGATGCATATTCTTGTATTAATCTTCGTGCCTTATTTCCAAGTTCACTGGGATTTTCTAATGCATAAATAATACAGCATGTATCTAAAAAGATATTATATTCTGTCATTTTCTCTTAACTCCCTTACATATGATACAGGATTAGTTGCTCTTTTAGAATTATTAAAATTCGTATATTTATCCCAATCAATAGTAGTAGATTGTTTTTTCTTTTCGCATAGGATTCCCTCTCCTATATCTTTCATAGTTAAACTATCTCCTACATGTATATTCAATCGTTGAACAATTTCCAATGGGATTGTAACAACAAAGCTATTTCCAACTTTTCTTAATTTTACATCCATTGTATTACCTCCTTCTTATGCTGTATATACAGTATATACTGCATTGATCCATTTATCAATCATTTTCATCCTGAATGTATTCTCTCTGCATTCTTTCCCAATTTTCTAAGAGCCAATCTATACATAATTCTATGTTAGTTTCTGTTATTGGAGTTTCTGCAACATCACATTCTCCCTCATCAGTAATTGGATATAACCAATCAACATCATAATCACATTGTAAGAGAAAATTTGTTGGCTGATATGCAACCTTTCCATATAAATTCCATTCATCATTATTTTCATAATCCATCCAAGCAAAACAAATAGCCCATAATTTATTGTCTTTCCGTTGTAATTTATAATACCAAGTTCCATTCCGTTCATTTGATTTAAGAGCACTCTTAGCTATACTTATAATTTTATCTCTCATAATTGCATAATCTCCTTTCTTTTCCATGTAAGTTTGAAAACTCTTCGTCTGTAATGTATTCTTTATCACCCAAGATATTTGTATCAGTTACAAGAAAACCGATTCTATTAATCAAAGCTTTCCGCTCAATTGTAAATCCATTTTCTTGATCTCTGAGATGAAATACAAATAAACCTTGTTTTCTTAAAGCTGTAATTTTATTCTGTTCTAAAGGACTAAAATCAACATATTCATAATTCATAACAGCTCCTTTCCTTAATCTTTTTCATTTACATTATTGAGTTTTTCATTGGCCATTGTAATATATTCATCACAAACAGCAATCAATCGATAATAATTTCCTTTCGTAGCACTTTCATACATTTCTTCAATCTTATCAGAGAGACCAACCTGTCTTAATGCTTTTGCAGTATATCCCATAATTGAAAAAGCATTTCCATCAACACCAATGAGACTAAAATTTTCCATAATTTATCTATTATCCCCCTTTCTCAATCTTCATAGTGTACTGCTTAACCCATTTATTACATCTTTGATCATAGCCCAAGCGCTATCTCCAGTTACGTTTATATCATAATATCCATCATTCCGTTCCGGGTTATCACTCCATATCGGACGAACAACTCTCTCATATGCAATTGGTTCTTTTGAATCGGCTGCTTCAATAAGTCTAAGTTCTTGGATGTGATTATTTTCTTCACTTCCATTTGCTCTTGTTTCCATGATTGCTTTGCATAAATAATCCAAACATTTTTGCATATCTTCTTTCTTTCCATTATACATATTAGTCTTCCTCCTTTACATTTTCTTGAACTAAATCTGCGGTTATATTTTCAACCATTCCATCTGCATTGAGCTGAATTTCTTCATCGCCTATTGGGTCAACCATTATACAATTGTTACATGTCTCAGAAAAATTCAAATCTTCTGCCTTAGAAATAGCATTTAGTTCGTCTTCTGCAATAATGTCTACATCAAAACTTATTGTATATTCTCCGTGTACTTTGTATTTGTTCATAATCTTTTCCTCCTTTCTTTTCCTTTTTAATCTTCCCAATACTCATCATCAATTTCATCGTCATCTAATGCGAATTCATAAGGTCCTTCACAATCATAGATTGATTCGCATTTCTTTTGCTTTTCATATTCTTTGAGATATTCTTCTGTGTTAGTAAAATCTGTAAGAGTTTTAAGAATTTGCTCATATTCTGCATGAGACTTACAATCTCTAATCTGATTTAAAATCTCTGAAGTTCCTTTAGCATATTGATGAAGCCAATTTGCATAACTTGAAAGATCGTTACACCAACCGATCATTCCGTAATGATTATCATAGACATCTCCATCGTTGTACCACTTGTAAACAAGTTTGTTTGTCGCGGTAACAATCTGCGTTGCCATATTTTCTCCTTCTCCTTTAAAGGGGAGATATTTCTCTGTAATGTCTTTAAATTTGTCAAAATACTCCCAATCTATACCTCCGTTGATTGTTCCTCCATTGTAGTTACTCATATTTTATTTCTCCTTTCTTTCATCAGGCTTTAGTTGTGCCTGTTATACACATTTCTATAATAAATTTTTTGATAAGGCTGTTATCATTTGAAGCATAATAATCAACTAACATCTGCTTAAATTTTCCATCATATTCTATGGGGACATTAAAGATTCCCTTTCCATTTTGAATTAGTATCTTGTTTATGACATAGCTTCCAACTCTCTTATTTCCATCTTTAAAAGGTTGCATTCTCATAATATAAAGACCTATATCAATTGCTGAATCTGTAATATAATCTGCATCAATTGATTTAAGAACTTCACATAATTCATCAATATCTTTTTCTGTTGGAACAGATGGTCTCCATGTCGTTCCAGAAATCATTACCTCATCTTTTCTAAATTTTCCTAGATAAGTGTATTCGACATCAAATCTTGCAATTAGGTTATGTAAATCTTCTAGAAAGATAAGATTTAGATCTGATTCAATATTGTCAAGGAGATATTTCCAACCATCTCTTAAACAACATACCTTACTTATATCTTTTGGAGTAATGGAATCTACATTTACGTTGTTAATAATATCTTGTGTTTCAGCAAAAGTAACTCCTATACCTTCGAGGTTCGCTTGCTGATATATTGAATCAATCAAAATCCGTTTTGCACAAAATACATTTTCTTCTAAAGTCATGTTATAAATATCTTGCACTTTCAAAATTTGGATCTCCTTTCACTTATAAACATATATCCTTACTGGATAATCCCCATTCCCATAAGTTGTGTCGCAACAAATAATATATTTATCGCTATATAATGGCTTGATAAAATATCTTTTTCCATCTTCACTTATTGGTTTAAAATTCTCTTCTAAATATTTTTCCATTTTCCAATCGCATCCACGAGGAAATTCTTTTATAAACCAATCAAAAATTTGACCTGCTCCATAACAATCTAGTTTTGTTAATTTCTTTTCGTCGTAACCTCCATAAGCTGTTCCCATCCATCTTCCATCCCAACAACCACGAAAATACATTCTCCAATAGTCAAGAGGCTCTTTATCTTTATAGTCACTTTCTTTTGCGTTTTCAAAACCTAAAAGACATCTGTTTTCATTTACGTATCTTCTTAAATCCGTGTCCTCTAAACCTCTTGAGCATCTAAAAAGTTCTTGATTTGGGGTTCCTTTAAAATTTCCGTAGATTATTGAACATTTGCTTGTTTGAATTAATTTATCCATGATATCTCTCCTATCTTAATTCCCAAGTACCTACCTTATTTCCATTTAAATCCATACAAGAGCCTTCAGAATATCCGCTTTCAAGACGTTTTGTAATTTCCTTCAGAATTCTTATACATTCATTCCTTTCGTATATTGCATTGGGCTCTCCAGTGCAAGGATCATTAAATGCCGCATTTCCTGTTTTAAATTCGATTTTTAACATCTTTCTTTCCTCCTTTTGTTAAAATGAATATGATTTATTAGTTGGATGAACTCCATAAATTCCATCTACAGATGTTTTGAAACCATGGAATCCAAATTTCCCATTTTCTTTAAATCTATCAATTGCAATCTCTAATTCTTCATAGCACATCGAATTGTAAGACTGAGAAATAAATCCGATAGTTCCGTTGTACACAAGCCATTCTTGTGATATTAGATGTCCACTCGGACTTTTCTGTCTATATATTCCAAAATCCTTATACTCTCCTGTCAAAACATATTTGTTGTTATTTAATTCGTCTGGAACATATACTAATTTCTTTAATTCTTTTTTTGGCTTTTCATAATAATCGATAAGCAACTTTATTGCATTTTCATCTAGATCAAGATATCTATCATCTGCAACTCTAATTTTAGGTATAAAATATTCATCTTCCTTCATTTTCTTCAGTGCATTTTTTAAATGCTCCACTTTGTAACTGTCCATATTTTTACTCCTTTTCTTAGCCTACATATGGGATTACTGTTCCGCTTTCTTCTTTTTTACCTGCCAAGCAATTCCCTTTCCATTCCCATATATTATCATTTACTCTTACAAATGTCGCATAAGTATTTCCTTCTTTCTTTGTACTATGTGGTTCTCCACATTGTATATATCCATTACTAAAATTTCTTGGAGGAACACAATTTGCAGCTTCCATCACGATATCTTCTTCAACAAAAGAACCAATAGGTCTGTCGTAAGACCAATAATCTATATTAAGAACACGCTTTCCGTTATATTCTCTGCATTTTTTAGGCATCTTACCTTCATAAACTGCATCTATTACATAACCTTTTCTACCTTCCATCCATGGTCTTTTATCGAATTCTTTTACGGCAAGTTCTGCCATTTCTTTATCATGATAAATCTGATGATTACCAACATCAAAAGTATAAGTCTTGCCATCCTTATGAATATCATAAACAGCTCTATAGCCCGGAAGCGTAACCCATGTTGGGTCATTCTCTTCAATCACATATCCTTCTTCGACATCTCTATGAGATACACAATATTCACCACTATATCCATAATCAAGCGGTTCTCCTACTTTATAATGTCTATAGCTTGCAACTTCAGTTACTCCCTTTTCTGTGAGTACAAAATGTTTTCCTTTGGTCGCTTTATAATATTCTCTATATTTTTCCATAATCAAATCTCCTTTACTGTTCTTCTCCATTGATGTAAAAATGCGTATCCATTGAGCCATTGATATAATATTCTATATCTGCATTTTCATCTTTCTGTTTAATCATTCCTTCAGCAACTTCAAACATTACGTCTACAATACGGTTGCTTAGATTTTGAAGATTGTCTTCCGATAAACTTTGTTCGAAATTCTTAAAAAAATCTTGCTCCGTATAGCCATAATCTTTTAATATCGCTTCGCATAATCCATAACTTTCTTTTAACATCTTAGGATAGATATCCATGATATGTAGACTTATCTCGCTCATTTCTCAATCTCCTTTAATTTCCTTTCATACTCATCGATCTGTTCCATTGTAAGCCACTCAGGTTTTTCATCATCTGCAAATGCATTCCATCTCTTTCGCATTTCTTTTATTTGATCTTCTGCGTTTCCGGCCCAAAAGAAATTGTGTGGCATATGAATATTATTGTTAATCACATAATCGCAATCGCTTTTCAATCTGCTTAGCATGTTGTAGGCATAAGTCATTTCCTTTGGAAGAGGTTCATAATATGTCCGTTCATCTCCAACAAGATAAAATGCATCTCCATAAGGGTCATGTAGCTTGATACTTGAAATAAGTTTACCTTTTTCATATGTATTTTTATAAACTACTCTTTCAGTATTTGCTGCTTCATATATCACCTCCTTATCTGTATAATTACTTTCACTTACTTTTCTGATGTAGTTATCAGATATACCTCCTGTTATCTCATAATAAGTTCCGTTCATTAACTTTGCTTTCATCTTCTACGCCTCCTTTGATAATATTCTCAAGCTCATCTAAATCTTCTTTGCTTATGTTGCACCCATAAGCATATTGGATTTCTTTTGCTGTTTGCTTTGCTAAAACAATTCTTGTTTTGCCATTAAAGTGACTCTCTCCATCACCTAAACCATTGCAACGTGCTATTGTATTAGCAATATACATTTCATCGCAAATCCCATTTATAGAAAATCTTTTTACAATTGCCTTTGCTTTGTCTGAGATTTCTTTTGGTGGTTCTTGGACAAGCTCTTGCTCATCATCGTTTCCATACTCTCTCTTATACCAATTATGAGTTTCTTTATATCCGATATCATAGCTTTCTTTATCTTGATAAAGTGTAAGCGTTGTATCACCTTCACAATACGTGTAAATTAAAAACTCTTCGTTGTTGTAAGCATAATAACTATAGCCATTTGTATAATCTCCATACTTACAATTAAGTTTTTCTATTTCACTTGCTCCATGATTGGTAAAGCCACGCAACATATAATTTCCATTTCTATCGGTATCTTCTTCGTCAAACAAAATATTGATAACTTTACAAGTGTTTGGTTTGAGTTGTTTGAATCTACTCAAATCTAAAGGGTCAATCGTCACGGCATCTAAATCTGCCTTGTACATTTCAATCGTATATTTAGGATCTTTATGTACTTTGCTTGCAAGTTCTTGCATATAATGTTTATAATCATTCCTTTTCATTTGGTATCTCCTTTCCATACTTTATTAGATTTACAAGTTTTTCGTCCCACCCCCTATCTTGAGCGCAATCAAATATTGATTCTTCATCAACTTCAATATGCAGTTCGTCATTGTCATCAATCCAAGCGCAAAAAGCATAGTCGTTTATTTGAAAACACACTCTGATTCCTTCATTTTTGGTTTCATATGCCGTAATCATCTTGAAATCATCATCAAATCCTTCTATGTCTATGTTCGCTACGAATCTGTTCAAGAACGCATCAATGATTCTTTGAGTCTCTTGTATAAACATTTCTTATCTCCTTTACTAAAAAAGACTATCTTGATAGATAGTCTTAGTCTTTTTAAAGCTCTTTTAATTTGTTAAGGTCAAACTTATATAACGGATATAAACAATATCCACTTGGTAATTCTATTCCTGTAAATTCACCAAGTTTATTTTCCTTTATGAATTCCACAGCCCATGGACAATTATTTACATCAACAAATGCTTCATTTTTTTCAAGCCCTTTATAATTTAAGTTGACTGTAAGTGTCGCAAATGGCTCTTCTATTTTCCATTCTTCATTTAGGCTGAATAATTCGATGGCAAGATTATTATCACTACAATACGTACTGATTTCTATTCTTGTTATCTCATATTCCCCATAGTTTGTTTTTATTTTCATTTCCATTCTCCTTTCATTGAAACGTATATGAATATTTGATAAAATGCTTATAAGGATTAATGAGTGATGTAATCCTCCTCGTGACTGGAGAAAAGCGTGAGATTTTTATCTCATGCTTTTCGTTTTTACCATAATTCATTTGAAAGTACTTCTCTTAGCTCTTCGATTGCTTTTTTTAAGTCCTTGACTTTTTGATCTACGAGATAATCATTTGTGTATTCGTTCGCTTTATCTAAGACTTCATTTGCATGTGGAAGCAAATACCATAGAGCAAACGAGGGACATTTAATTTTATCAAGTTCATTTGCTAATTCACAAAATTCTTTTTTCATATCAATCACTCCCACCATCCATTAAATTGTGGCTTATCTTCCTTTTTCATAAGATATCCACGTTCTTCGTCATAAAAATATTCATCGCCATTACTCCATTCAAGACATTTCATACCGTCTTTTTCTTTTACAGATACGAGCAGAATTCCTTGCGTATCCATTTCCATTTCAAGTTCCATACATGCCATATTAAAACTACATTCGCTATAAATCATTCTCAAATTTGTCTTACTATCAAATACAGCTGTTACAAATTTTCTCATATTATTCTCCTTCAATTACTGTTAAAACATCAATTTCCTTTTCTGTAATTTCCGTTATATCAAAAGTTCCATAATGTACTAAGACATTTCCGCAATTACCACCTACAACAAATTCGTCTGGATAGTATATCCAAGAATGGTCTTTCCGTTCACGGATATTATCTCCATCCCATTCATAATTATTTTCCATATCAAGTATGTTTCGCCTATCATTTTCAACAAGCCAATCAATAAGTATATCTGTTAATGCTCCATAATCTGTTGTGGGGCGGTCAACTTTTACCACATAGCTTTGAAGCCACATAGTACCATTTCCGTAACTGATTTTATAATATGTTGGCATATCAATTCTCCTTTCAAAATACCTTTTTCATTGTTTACATTCATATAACGTAGGGTCAACTTCTTCACACCATTCACACTCAAGAATTGGCTCTCCATCTTCTGATATCCACTCTTCCTTTTCTTCGTCGTAATCTATGAATTGTTCAATTTGTTCTCCGACATATATTTTTTCTCCTCTGCTTTGTATCGCTTCAATACAGTATTTGCATAATATCATTTTTCTTCCTCCTCAAATTTTACAGACCCGGAAAATGCAGCACTTGAAAATCCGTAAACATCACTTACATCGTATCCTCTTCCGTTCGCTTCACTACAATCAATCCATACATCAAATATATCTTTCGTTGATATCACAACATCATTTTCAAGTTCAATTTCAAGTGTGCTTCCGCCACCGCCCCATATATCATATAGTCCACACATTGCATTTTTAGTGACGATGAATTTATTTTCACCTTTCCGTTTGTCATATTCATAATCATCATTTGCTTTTTCATCTGCCTTTATCAACTCTTTTAGCTTAAAGAAATCAAATAACGGCATCTGAACACAGAAGATAAGTGTGTTCATGTGACTTGTTGCATTAAGAAGTTCATCTCTTACAGAAAGTGTGAACTTTGAAAATTCGTCATCTTTATAACTGTTGACCTCTCCTTCTTGCTCAAGCTCTATTATCCGTTTAACTTCTTCGAGCTTACCTTGCTGTTTTGCAAGCCAATAGATTGGTGAGATTTCTTCGAATTCTCCACCGTAGAAGTTGAGCATGTTGCATTTCGTAAAGTCATAGTTCATGTCTCCTACATCGAGTGAGACTACAACTTTTGCATTCTTGTTGAAATGCTCTTCAGGCATGTACCAACTACAATGCTCATCTATCCATTCTCTTACTTCGTTTTCATCATAATCTTCAAGTTCGCTTGTGATAGTTTTATACAATTCTGGGTAATAATAATCCTCTGCATTTATGCACCATTCACTCATCATATCTTCAAATTCCGTTCGAGGATCTTGAGCTCGTGATATTTTTGTTAGTTCTTCTTTGCTTAATTCATCATCATAATTGCAGAACACTTCAAACTCAAAGTGGTCTCCATCTCGCTTATCAAAATAACATTTTTCCTCAACTATCTTTTCAATCGTTTTCATTTTGCGCTCTCCTTTTCTTCAATTTTTTCTTGGATTTTTTTAAGTGCAAGTAATGTTTCGTGGTCATCTGCAAGTTCCTTTGCATCATAATTTCTGTTGTTAAGCCAAACATTTGTGATTCCTAATTTCGGTTGCTTTTCAAGTATGTTTACAATTGTATCTGTTAAACGTTCAATCTGATTATCAAAAAGCAAGCTCATGTCAGGAGCTATATCTCCGCTAATCACATGTAATTTCGCTTGCCATTCTAAAAATATTTCGTCTGTTGCATCTGTAAGCGCTTTTATTATTTCGTTTTTCATATCCATTTCGTTTTTCCCTTTCTTTGTTTCCTTTTTTACATCGATATCACGTACTCCTTCTGCCATTTCCTTTATAAGTTCAAGACTATTTGTTTCATACAAAAATATGACTTCTGAATCTTTTTCGATTACAAACATATATCGATTTTCATTCGCGGATTCCCTTTTATAAAAATCTTCATATTCTTGCCAAATATAAACAATAATACTTTCATCCGCGCTTCTCTTTTCTGCGTGAGGGCAAACATCATTGTGCCATGAATTATCTATCCATCCTTTTGGAAGATAAAAATCTCCATCATAATTTGGAAATTCAATTAAATATTGCGGTTTTTTTATTCTCACGCTCCATTCTTTTTTCTCCATTGAATATTTGTCTTCGAGAACATCTTCACGACTTATATCGCAATTATCTGAGGGGAAAGGAAAGTTTTTATTTCCGTTGGTAGAAAGTTTGTTTGCAAGTTCTTTATCATCACGTTTAAGTGCTTTTACAAAAACCCTTTCTGCATAGGCTTCAAAATGCGTTCCTTCTAAGTCCTCTTGTTCAATAAATTGATTTCTTCCGTTCAATTCTGAACAAAGACCATTATCTCCATATTTTATATATCCGCATTCTTTCCCATCTTCGTACAAGCTAAATTCATGCCAATTTCCAATAATGCTTTCTCCGTTGAAATTCCATCCATTCCATTTGGCTGTTATATTACCAACTTCGATTTGTTCTAATATCTCTTTCATGTTACTCATCTCCTTTTTTAGGTAATTGATATACTTCTACAATTGAGTCATCAAATATTTCTTCAGTTCCCTTATTGTCCATTATAACAAGCAATTTATCTCCAATATTATAACTTTCCGTTCCGTAAAATGCCCATGAATTTCCTTCTGTATCATTACATGTGACAATTTCCGTTTTCGTTTCGATGTTTGCCACTGTCATTAAATTTGGGTAATAAATACCCAATAAGAATAGAGTAATTATTATTCCTCGCATTTTTCACACTTCCTTTCTGCACGACATATTCCATGCTCTACATCATCGTACATTTCCCTTGAATAATTTGTCGGTCCAATACTTTCATAGTGCTTGCAACCAATACAACCATCACAGAAGTACATTACGTTTCCCTTTTCCCTTTCTAGCTTTCGCTTATTTTCTTCTGCTTGAAGTATATATTTCCATTTCCCTTCTTCCTCCTCTTCCATACATCTTTGATATTCTGCTACACATCCATATACTCTTTCTATTCTTGTTAAATCATCCATTTTCCTTTTCCCTTTCCCTTCTGAATTTCCCTTACTGATCCACGCCCAAACCGCAACAATTTCTGCATAATTCGTCTTCGTATCCACAATAATCTTCTGCATATGGACATTTATATTCTTTGATTTCATTTCCATTTTCGTCATATTTGATTATTGGAATGTCGCATGGTGTATTCATATAATTATCTCCTTTCAATTTGACCATAAAACGTTGTTTCCGTAATTTACTATTACTGATATGTCAGATAATTATAAATTGCCTTTTTGTTATTCTGTTACGTTATATGTAGTTTATATATGATTATCATTTCCCTTTAGGAAATGTAAATGCTCCATGCGGAATCGAACCGCATCACGTGACGCAACGTAACGTGTTTTGCTTTTGGAGCATTGGTGACTAACCCATATACAGTCAAGCCGACATTTGCTTTCGCTTAAAGTAGTGCTAACGGCTTACTACTTACACACACCCTTTCCCTTCCTTGATTTCCCTCACTCTATTCGGAGCTTCCGTGTGTGTCACTGTTTAACGTCAGACTGAGACGGTCATACTCGTGTGCAACGGATTAACATGACATAAACCGTTTATGAGAGCATAAGCTACTCATCCGAGAACTAGTCTTACGACATGGGGATTGTTCCATGTCTGCTAAACTGATTACAATACACACTATAGACTTATTCACCTACTCTACGGACACTTTAAGTATTTGCTTGAGACTTATTCCTTCACGCTCAAAGAGCTTGGCTCAATCGTACACTTAAAGCACCATGACAGAGTGATTTACTCGTATGGTTATCTGACCCTCTGTCAACGCTGAATACCCTCGAACAAACAGTATCTATACGTGTTTCATAACCTTTTATGACGTTCGGCTGTGTCAATCGCCTACTTCGTATTTTCCACGGAGTACTTTAACATAGCATATCTTACGCGCAACCACTTTTCTTCTCGCGTTATCATCCGCCCACATTTGGCAACGTGTGTTGAGACCTACTTAACCGTGGGACGAGCACTCATACTCGCCGTGCCACTATCTTTAGCCCTTCTCCTAAGCTATGCTTAGAAGGTGCTACGTGCTACTTACTAATCCACTCGATGAAGCGTTGCCACGCTCACATCTTGCTGTTAGCTCATCTATAGACGTGTATCACAACTACGCTTACCTCCTTTCATCGTCTTATATTCGGACTCACGTTAATAATCACAGTAGGTGTATCTGCTACGTTTTCTCGCTTGTTCGTGACGGTTATACTGCGTTTATCGTGTTGTGCTTACTTGAGATATCTTGTATCCCTCTCGCCTTTATCCTCGAGCGAACACTGACTAACCTTTATAGTTATAGAGTTTTATTTGTATGTGGAATGCTACATACGGAGCTACGTTGGTATCGGTTACGTATCAAACCTCTTTTATACAAGTGCCTAACGTTACTTGTGGAACGTAATTTGCGCTACGGAATCGAACCGTATAAATGCCCTTTACAACGCAAAAAAAGAAGTGATTAAAAAAAATCCAAAAATAGAAGGGCTTTTTAGCCCTTCTATGCCATTTTTTTAATTTTTGTTATAATTCATTGCTTTATCTCGCCCTTTTTGTACCCATTCTTTAGGAACGACAAGCCCTATACCTTTATGCTCTTTTTCAGTCCCTTCTTTAAAAATCATTGTTCTTGTTTCAAGTTTTTTAAACTGTGCTAACGTCCCACACCAAGCACCTTTGCGGTTATTATCACGTAAAGCAGTGTTCCAAAAAAAGCCAACGGATTTAATTAACTCTTTAGCGCCATTCCGTCCGTCGCCATAGCCAAGCAAAAAAGCTTTTTGCCCTTTAACTGTTACCATCTCGAGTTCTATACACTCTTCTTTAAGCTCTTTAACGATAGGTTGTTTGACTTTGGTTTTAGTTCCTAGTTTAATAAGTGCTTGTAATAATTCGTCCCTCTCATCATCAGTAAGTAACATTATGCTTCCTAACAATTCAAGTTTGTTCATAATAAAACCACCTTCCTAGCTGTTTAACAGCTTTAAAAATATAAAATTATAAAAGTTCAAAGTAGTGACAAAGCACCACAGCCACTAGTTTAAATCGACAATAAAAAATGTCAAAAAATGGCTAGTTTTGGACGCAAAAAAAAATGGCTTATTTTAGGCGTTTTTGAGGGGGGTATTAAAAACAACTAAGATCCAGGCTATTTCTAGTTTTAGAAATGCTGATAAATCTACACACATTATCGATAATCTGTTCGATAATAATCAGATGATGACAAATAAGTGAGATTAATCTAGATTTAATTGTCTATAAAATAATAGATAAATAATACATAATACAGTCAATAACAAAGAATTAATACGAAAGCGATTAATAAAATTAAATTTTTATATTATAATATATTCTATACTCTTATTCTTATTAATAAGAATAATTATATTATTTGACTCCAAATAATGGGTTGTTATTCCCCAATTATGAAAGGCGACTCAATGATGCCTATACCAAATGAAATAATTAAAAATCCAAATCTTAGTGATGATGCAATTTTAGCGTATGTTTTTATTAAGATACATACTTATAGTACGTTTTATGAAAGCTGCCTATTTACAACTCCTCATATAGTAGATCAGATACAGGGGTATACGAACTCTCATAGTGTATTTTGTAAAACAACGAGAGCTATTGAAGAACTTGCTGAGAATAAAGTGCTTGAGATAGCCAGAGAAGATACAACAAATTGGAGGATATTTATGCAATCCTTTAAACCGATAAAAGGCAAATATGTGTTAGTACAGCCGGAAGCATTAAGGAGCATAATGGATTGCAGGGCAAGAGGAAAAGCAACGATATTGAGATACTATCTACTTCTTCTTGCAAATATTTCCCCATCAAGGAAAGTATGTATAAAGGAAGAAGGATGGTTTGCGAAACAGTTGAACATATCATCAAAGAGTATCGCAACATACAACGAATATTTAGAAAATCTTAAATTGATTTATATTTATAGGCCGGCAGAAATGTATTTGAGTAATGTTTATGGAAGATATGAGCATAAAAAATACGTAGACCAGGAAGGGGCGAAGATTTGTTCTCGTAAAAGAAGATTTGAAAAGGCTAATGAAAAACGGAAATATGCTGCAATGTATAGATGTGCTATTAGCGGATATCCATATAATAGAGATATACTGATAGACATAGTAGATCATTTAGATGATAGATATGACTCATCTTTTTTGATTGATAAAATTAAAGAAATGGAGGATATTGGTTAAATGAGTGGAACAAGTAATCTTAATCCTAAGGAAGCTTTTCAGGAGCTATTGCTCCAAGAACAATTGGTAAATAATGCTGTAGATATTCAAGCCCTTTTGAGAATGCTAATTGATAAAAAATTGATTACAAGGGAAGATGTTTCCAAGTATCGTAATGAAGTTAGATCTAGTCCTAAATATGCAAATGCAATCAATACCATTGAATCTCAGAAAAAAATATATGAAAAAGCAATAGACAATCCCCAAGAATATCTTAAGGCATTATTTAAAGCAAAACTTGATAGATAAAGGAGAGAAATATGTCACAGTATGGTCTTCGTATCATGAATTTTGAAGCTGCTTCTATTTATGAATACATGAATGGTTTTCGTGATAGACTTGATTCTACGAAAGCAATGTTGGTCAATAGCCTTTTTTTAGATTTTTTATTAGATAATGATTTGCTAATAATCTCCCAAGGAGATTTTACAAGAAGCATAATTTGTCTTCAATTTGGATATGGTACAAAAGACTATGAGACAATGAAAAAGAGATTGATTGGTAAAGAAGAGGAACATTTTAAAACTATCCTTTCAAATATTGAAAAGAATAAAGATAAATGCGTTAAAATTTCAAAAGAAGATCTAAGAGTTAAATATTATACTGAAGGCGTAACAATTACTTATAAGACTTTTACTAAAAATGGCAAAGAACTTAAGAACAGAAGAAATACCATCCATTATAAGATGCTATATAGGACTCCCGGTAAAGCAAAAAAAGGAACCTGTATGTTTATAGATTCTAGGATATATGATAAAGTTCATAATTTTCTTTATATGGGAATTAAATTGCCTATTGAAAGAGCTCCAATTGTTGAAATGGGAGCTTACTCTTCGCTCATAACAAGTTCTATTATTGGACGAGTAAAAATTCTTCCGGAAGAAATTTTAATTTTAAAAGATATTGACTCTATTTTTAAAACAAAAGTTTTATCTGTGGAAACTGATGAAAACAAAAAAACATTTATCAAGGAGAAAGAGAATTATGAAGTAATTAATACTCTCTTCGATGGACAAGCTCTTATTGATGAATCCATCTTTCCGGAGTGGGCAGATGGGTATGTCTTATTGCGTCATCATATGACTAAAGTTGCGGCATTTAAAACAAGACTTCAAAAATTTTTTAAGGATTATTATGGTACAGATTATGAAAATGCAAAAGTCAAAGATATGTTTGGTAGGATTGTTAAAATTAAAGATGTGAAATTAGTCACAACTGATAATGCCATCAAATGGAAAAAATTTGGAGTTGGATTTGATTATTGGGCTTCATGGGTTAGACGTAATGGATGTCAATTTGGGATAGTTAAGACATCACATGAATCTAAGCTTGGAGATGTGCAGCGTATGAGTTATCAGATGATGAATTCGCTCGATATTGAATCTATGCCAAGTGTTTGTAGTAAAACTGTAGAATATATAAACAATCTTAAAAACAATGACGAGATTTTTTTAGATTTCTTGGAAAAAAATAAAAATTTTGCAAATGATTTTGAAGTTTTGATTGCGCTTTATAGGCACAATTCAGATTTTTCAAAAAGCGCATATTTTAGAGAACGTAGGCAAGCCATAATAAATTCATATGTTTTAAATTTCAAAAATGGACATAGTATACAAAATGCAGATAACTTAACGATTGTAGGCTCTCCTTATGCTCTTCTGCTCCATTCAGTAAATGAGGATCCATTTAGCGATCCTACTCTTCGTCCAGAAGAAGGAACAATACAATGTTATACTGAACGTTTTGAGGATGGAGAATATCTTGCTGCATTTAGGTCTCCTCATAATTCTAGAAATAATATTGTTTATCTTCATAATAAGAAACATGAATTGTTGAAGAAATATTTTGATTTGGGGAATTATTGTATAGCTGTGAATATGATCGAAACAGATTTCCAATCAAGGGCAAATGGAGCGGATCAGGATTCAGATACTATATATACAACAAACCAAAAAGAAATAGTAGAACATGCAAAAAGATGTTATATAGATTATCCGACTATTGTAAATAACATTCCGAAAGATGCAAATATCTATAATTATGATATGAGAGATTTTGCATTGGTTGATAATAGTCTTGCGGCTTCTCAGCTTGCGATTGGAGAATCTTCTAACTTGGCTCAGATTGCTTTAACATACACTTATAATTTTGAAGATAGAAAATATTCCGATTATGTTTGCATTTTAGCTGTATTAGCGCAGGTTGCTGTAGATAGTTCAAAAAGGCGTTTCGATATTTCTTTGTCCGAAGAAATATCCAGGATAAAAAAAGATATGGATATTACGGAAAACGGACTCCCCTTTTTTTGGCTTATAACTAAAAGAGATAAACGAAAAGTGCATTCTGATGAACAAAGAAAAGAACGTGATCGAATAAATAAAATAAAAATCAAGAAGAAAATCGAACCATCATTAGATTGTCCAATGAATTATCTTTACCGATTAAGACTCGATCGGACAAAGTATGATTCTCCTTCTTTACCGATGGATAATTTTTGGATAAGACATGATATTGAAAATGGTCGCCGTAAATCAAGACTTGTAGAGAATCTTATTGAAAAATATTCTCTTAGACTTTATAACTACAACGCCGCAGATGAAAAGGATTCTTCTGATTATCTTTTGCTTAGAGAAGATTTTGATGAGCTCATTTCAGATATACAGAGAATCTATATTTCAAAAAATTACCTTGGAATGATGAGTTGGCTTATCAATAGAGCTTTTATGATTGGGAGTGGGGTTCAACAGAATAAGAATAGTCTTAGCTCAAAATTATATAAGAATAGAGCTTTGTTACTTAAAGTACTATATATTGTATCTCCAGAAGTTTTTTTACAATGTTTTGTAGAAAAGTGTACACCTAAACAAGAATAGTCTATTGAAAAGTGCATAAATACTGAATTATTTTATTAATAAAAAAAAAACTAATGAAGAGAAGAAGGGAATTATTACCCTATAGAAGAAAAGGAGACCTATATGAAAAATTTAATTGATGTTGCAATGCCTATACTTGATTATGATAACACTTCTCCATTTGATGCTTTTGTAAAAGAAGACTTGCAAAATAGGATTCTTGTTCTTAATCAGTCTATTACAGAAGAGATTATTGATGAACATGTTATGTGCATTCTTAGATGGAATGCTCAAGATAAAGATATTCCAATGGAGAAACGTAAACCTATTGTTTTATATATTAATTCAAAAGGTGGGAATTCATTTGATGGTCAAGCATTGATAGATGTTATCTTGGCTTCAAAAACAAAGGTTAAGACGGTATGTCTTGGAATGGCAGCATCAATGGCATATTTAATATTTTTAGCTGGACATGAAAGGTATTCTTTTCCTAATGCTTGCCTTCTAATGCATGAGGGAGCTCAGGAGATTTCTAATTCTGCTTCTAAAACGAGAGATATAATGGAGTTTTTTGATGAAGTAGATGAAAGAATCAAGCAGTTTATTCTTAGCAGAACAAAAATAGATTCTGATTTTTATGATGGAGTATATAAAAAAGAGCTATGGATGTATGCGGATTCTCAAGGGAAAGAGTTTGGAATTGTTCATAAGATAATTGGACAGGACTGTGATTTGGATGAGTTATTTTAACCATTTTTTTGTTCTGAGAAAAGGAGGAAAAATGGATTGGATTGAGTTATTTAAAGTAATCGCAACTATATTAGTTTCTGTAATAACAACATTTGGTGCAGGATGGATTACGCTTAAAAAATTTTATCTTGAAAGGCAGGATAAAAAAGATGATGTTCTATTACAGAAGAAAATTGATGATTCAATCGAGAAGGCCAAGAAAGAGATGCGTGAAGAAATGAAAATGTCTGTTCATCAAGGAATTATTGATTGTGGAGTTATTAGAGATAAAGCAATTTGTCAGATACGTGATGAATTTATGAAAAAACTTGAAGAAGGTTTGAAAGCGACCGGCGACGAAGGAAAAGAAATGTTTGAAATAAACTCTCGTCAGATACAAGAAAATAGTCGGCAGCTTTCGGAAAATAGTAAACAGATTGAAGCTCTTGTTAGTATTGTCAAAGTTCAGGCTGAACGAAATGATGCAAAGTTTGCTGCTCTTACTGATACTTTGGCATCTTTAAATAAGATGGCTCTTATTTCTGCGGAATCTCAATGTAACTCAAATTATGACAGGTTATTATTTGTTACAAATAAAGTTCTTAAGAGTGGACGATTAACAATATCTGATAAAACCAATCTTAAGCAATTGTATACTTCATGGAAGGATCTTGGTGGGAAAGATGCAAAAATGGATACATTATATGAAGAATGCATAAAAATAACACCAATACCAGATGAATAAAAGGAGTTGATTGAATGGCTACACTTATGCATCCTAAAAATGAACGAGAAATAAAAAAAATGGGTGTAAAAGAAATTCGGCAAGCTTTTGTAAAGCTTAATGATTATTATGGGAAACTTCTTAATGGATATTATCTCTTATGCCCTACTTGCAATTCTTGGATGATTGCAACGGAAGCTTTTTATCTTGATCGAAGGTATGCTACTGATCGTTTTCCTATTTGTAAACGATGTCTTTTAAAAATGGCACAGCAACAAGAGAAAGACACAGATGTACCAAATGAAACAAAAGAAAGTGTTCAGAAAGTTCTTCGTTATATGGATAGGATTTATGACGATGAATATTATAATGGTTGTGTTAAGGCGGTTAAAGAAAACATTGGTGAAAAGAATAAGTATTCTGCTTTTGCTAATTACATGACTGCTATTCAATCATTACCTCAGTATCATAATAAATTTTGGAAAGATAGCAAGTTTGGTGACGAAATTCCTGGGCAGAATGAAGAAGAAATAAATGAAAACTCACAGCTTGTCAGAAGAGCAAGAAAAAGATTCGGAAGAGATTATTCTACTTCGGATCTTTATTTTTTAGAAACAGAATATGAAGATTGGACTTCACGGCATGAATGTCAGACAAAAGCACAGGAAGAGATTTTTGAAAGGTTAGCGTGGAAAAAGCTTGAGATCAAAAAAGCGACAGCTCAAGGACAGGTGACTAAAGATCTTGACAGAACATATCAAGAACTTTTAAATACTGCGAATATCACTCCTAAACAAACTGGTATGGATGCTTTTGCTGATGCTCAGACTTTAGGAACTCTTATTCAAAAATGGGAAGAAACTCGTCCTCTTCCAGAGATTGATCCAGAACTTGAAGATGTAGATAAGATTGGATTATATATTGATGCCTTTTTCAAAGGCCATACTTCTAAGATGTTGGGTATTAAAAATACGTTTTCAAATATTTATGAAAAAGTCATGGCAAAATATACTGTCAAGCCACCGACGTATGAAGATGACGAAGACTCAGAAGATATATTTAATAAAATATTTGGTAATGCTGAGGACTTTTAATGGCAGAAAAAAAGAAAACGGTTCAAGAGGTTTATCAGGAAAAATCTGAGAAGCTGATGAACGGTGTGGCATATTGGGCCGCTTTTTATCGAAAAAATCCGCAGCGATTAGTCAAAGATTATCTAAATATTTCTTTGAAATTGTTTCAGAAGCTATTGATCTATATGATGATTGTTAGCACACATTTTTGTTATATAGCTGCAAGAGGTCAGGGAAAGACTTGGCTCGTAGCTTTATACTGTGTAGTGCGTTGTATTCTGTTTCCTGGTTCTAAAATCATTATTGCTAGTTTTAGAAAAGAACAATCATTGGAAGTATTACAGAAAATAGAAGAAGATTTTTTAAAGCTTCACTCATGGGGATCTTCAAATCTAGCTACTGAGATTTCTTATATCTCAACAAGTGTTAATAAACCTATTGTTGAATTTAAAAATGGTAGTTGGATAAAGACTGCTGTTGCATCTGATTCTGCTAGACATAATAGAGCTAATGTTTTAGTAGTGGATGAATTTAGAATTGTGCCAAAAATTATTATTGATACAATTCTTAAAAAATTTCTTACTGCTCCGAGGCAACCAGGTTTTTTATCTCTTCCGGAATATAAAAATATATCTGAATACGAAGAACGTAACTGTGAAATGTATATGACTTCAGCATATTACAAAGAGCATTGGTGTTTTAGAAAAGCTCAGTCTTTCTTTGTAAATATGCTAGATGACACTAAGAAGTATTTTTGTGTGGGTCTTCCATATCAGATTTCAATCAAAGAAGGACTACTCTCTCGTGCTCAGGTACAAGATGAAATGTCGGAAGAAGATTTTGATCCTATCACATGGTCGATGGAAATGGAATGTTTGTTTCAAGGAGAAGCTGAAGGGGCATTTTTTAAATATGATGATCTTTCTCCGAGAAGAAAAATCAAGAAAGCATTTTATCCATTAAAGATTTACAAAGCTCATAATATGTCTATTCCTGAACTTGAATTAGGAGAAGAAAGAGTTATGAGTGTCGATGTAGCTCTTATGTCGAGTAAAAAAAAGAACAATGATGCTGCTGCTCTCACGATTGGAAGAGCATTCCCAACAGACGGATATGAGTATACTGATAATATCATTTATCAAGAGACTCATGAAGGACTTACAACAGATGATCTTGGACTTATTACAATGCGTATGTTTTATCAATATCATTGTACTCAGTTAGTTTTAGATACTAATGGTGCGGGACTTGGAGTATATGATTATATAATAAGAGACCAATATGATCCGGATTATGGTGTTACTTATCCAGCACTGACTTGTTGTAATAATGATGAAATGGCAGAACGTTGTAAGGTTAAAGGGGCTCATGCAGTTGTATGGTCAATAAAAGCTAATGCGGATTTTAATAGTCAGTCTGCTACTGCTCTTAGAACAGGACTACAAACTGGAAGAGTCACTTTATTAGTAAATGAATTTGAAGCAGAAGAAACAATAAAGCAGGTTCGAGGGTATAAAAATATGACTCCTACTGAACAAGCATTGTTGAAAATTCCTTATGTTCAGACTTCATTTATGGTAAATGAGCTTGTCAATCTTGAATATACGATATTGAATAATACTGTAAAACTTAAAGAGAAATCCGGAATGCGAAAAGATAGATATTCAAGTTTACAGATGCAATATTATGTTGTTCAACAGCTTGGGCTAAAATTAAGACCAAATGTTGAATCTACAGAAACAATGATCTTTAAATTGTTATCACATGTTAGGCCATCACAAAGGCTTAGGAAAGGAGGCCGCTAGTGGCGAGAGCAAAATTACCAGAAATTACTACGGTTTCCGGATCAGTCGGTAAGCCGAATTTAAGTGTTGCTGAAATAAAAGCTCAATATGAGATAGAAAAAGAACGTCAGCAAAAAAATTATAAAAACGCAAAAGAAGCTGCCTCTATTATTCTTCGAGATTTACAAAAAAGAACGCAGAATCGAAAAATAGATGTGACAGATCGAGAAAAAGTTCGAAAGTATCTTACTGGTGATATTGGTAGTAATGGTAAAGGGTTGGTAAAAGCTAGTAGATATTTATATTATAGGTCTCAGATATATAGTAAGCTTATTCATTTTTATGCTGATATGTATTGTTTAGAATGTAGAAAAGTTACTCCTTTATATGATTTTACAAAAGGGATGGATTCGGCAAAAGCACTTGAACAATTTAATAATACTTTAGATTTTTTAGATATTATGAATCTAAAAAATAATTTTAATGAGGTATTTTTGAATCTTTGGATTGAGGATGCCTCTTTTAATTTGTTCTTTCATGATGATACTGGTTCGATATTTTATCGGATTGAACCGGAAGAATGTATTTTCGATTCAAAATACATGATGGGACCTGGACTTGGGTTTGCAATGGATATGAGTAAATGGAAGTCTGCTGAGAGGAAACGTATTATTGATCAATTTGGTTCGCCACTAAAAGAAATGTGGGAAGAATATGAGCGTACTGGAATAAAATACATTCATGTTCCAGATGAATATAGTGCAGCTTTTAAACTTCGTTTAGATTTATGGGACAGTATTATTCCTCCTATTATTGCAATGTTTGGACAACTTGCAAATTTAAATGATCTTGCAGATATTCAAGCTGATGCAGATGAACTAAGTATTTTTAAACTCATATACTATCCTCTTAAAATTTTAAGTGGAGGAAAAACTGATGATTTTGAAGTAACTCCAGATCTTGCTTTGCAATATTTTAATAAAATGGTTGAAGAAGCACTTCCTGCTAATATAAGTGCTGCTGCAATACCGGGAGATGAACTTAAAGTTATTGATTTTTCAAACAATACAACACAAGAGATTGATCGAGTTGAACAATCTCAATCTCAAATTCTAGGTAGTACGGGTGGAGCTGGTGCTTTACTTGATGCTCAAAGAGCTATCAATAATACTGCTTTAATCAATGCTGCTTTAAAGAATGAAACAACTTATGCTCTATCTTGTATTCTTCCTCAGATTGAAAGTTTTACAAATAGGATGCTTTCATTTAACGTGAGCAATCCATGTCATGTCTCTTATTTTCCCGTAAGTATATATACCAAAGAAGATTATCGGAAAAACATGCTTGAAATGTGCCAATATTCATATGCTATGCGGTTAGCACTTGGAACATTTATGGGCTTTACTGAACGAGAGACTATTTCAGCTTTGCATTTTGAACAAGATGTTCTTGGTCTTCAGGACATTATGAAATATCCTCTTCAGTCAAGTTACACAATGACTGGAGAAGAAGGAAATGGCGAAGTAGGCCAAGGAGCTCCAACTAAAGATCCTGATCAACTTTCTCCAAGTGGAGATCGAAGTAGAAATTACATTTGAGGGAAAAACATGGAAAAATTTATAAAAACTCAGGATGCAGAACTTGCCAATACTTTGAGAACTTTAGGATACAAAGAGCTTAGAGCACAAGGCAAGTTTTTTGTATTTATCAATAATGGCAAAGTATATTTTTCTACTGAAGAAAAAAAGAAGCTTATATACACAAATAAGATGGAGGTCTAGGACGTGAAGAAAAAAATATTAACTCTTGAAGATCTCGTCAAGTTTTGCAAAGCTCAAAAATTATTTAGTTTTAGTTCAAAGGAAAGTGGATATCAGATATGTGTGCAGGTTCCTGCTACTTTTGCCAAAAAGGAAATAGAGAATTCTTCTCTTTTATTTGCTGATATCAAAGCTTTTCATACTGGTAGAAACAGAAATGCTAGTAATGTAACTATAGATGCTGCTAAAAAATCTTTGGGCACATTTGCATATAAACCAATCCTTGCGGCTTTTACAACTGATGATGATGGCGTTGAGGATTTTATGTCACATGAGATGGAAATAGATGATGATGGAAATGTGATTTATATAGAACATCAGGTTGGTTGTTTTACTACTGATGAACCAACGATTGAAAAAGATCCTGATCATGAAGATAGGCAGTTTGTTTATGCTACTGCTGCTATTCCAAGGGAATATACTCATGCTGCTGAAATCATCGAAAGAAAAGGCGGAACAAAAGTATCCGTAGAGTTAATAGTCAACGAATTCCAATATGACGAAGAAGCTGAAGAGCTTTTACTTACTGATATTGAAGTATCTGGACTTACTCTTTTAGGAAAAGATGAAAACGGAAATGAAGTTCAGGAAGGAATGGAAGGTGCAAGACTTGACATAAAAGATTTTAGTATATCTCAAAATAGTGTTTTTGAGTTAAATGAATCAATTAAAAAGTTTATTCAGGATTCAATAGTTGAAACCTTGAATAATATAGATTCTCAGAGGAAGGAGGAAAATCAAATGAATCACTTCGATGAACTGTTAAAGAAGTATGGAAAGACAGTCGAGGAAATCGCTTTTGCATACGAAGGATTATCAGATGAGGAATTAGATTCTGCATTCGCTGAAGCGTTTGAGAATGCTCCGATTTCTGAGAATACAGAAGATGCAAATCAGAAAACTTTTGAGCTTGAGTTTGCTGTTACTTGGAATGGTATAACAAACAGATTCTCAAAGTCACTTAATGATCAGATTCGCGAGATTACAGAACTCGTTAATGCAACTTATGGTGTAGAAGATGGTGCATTTTATGATTGTGAAGTTTTTGATGACAAGACAGTTCTTTTCCATGATTGGTGGGATAATCGCCACTTTAAGCAGAAATATGGTTACAAAGAAGGAAATCTTGTTCTTAAAGGCGAGAGATCTGAAGTATTTGTACGTTTTCTGACTGAAGAAGAACTTACAGCTCTTGATGATCTTAAAACTAAGTTTGATGCAAAGGTTAAAGAGTTTGAAAAAGTTCAGGAAGAGCTTAGTCATTACCATGATGAGCCAAAAAAGCAGGAAATTCTTATGAGTAAAGACTACTCTTCTATTGCTGGAAATGAAGAATTTGTAGAGCTTTCAAAACAGGACAATCATTTCAATATGAGTGTTGAAGATGTTCAGGCAAAAGCTGATGAAATTCTTCTTAATGCAGCAAAGAGTGGAAAAGTTGATTTTGCTATGCATGAAGATAGCAAGTCTACTATTTCTACAAAGCCACTTTTTATGGTTAATAATACACAGAAAAGATATGGCAGTTTACTGTCAAATATTGATTAAGGAGGGAAAACATTATGATGACTTCAACTTATCAGTTCTCTGCGACACATGCTAGAGCACTGCCTTCAAATGTAGTATCACAGCGTTATGGAAATCATATGCCAAGTATAAGACTTGCAACAGATGCAGATAATGGAAATCTTGTTGCAGTTGGTTCTTGGGTTGATTGGGATTATTTCGATGAAGCAGCTGTTACAACTTTTACCGGAGAAATTATTGCTCAGGATAAGAATGGCGATTGGGTTGTTCTTGTTACAGATCCTGGAGATGCTTGCTTTGTTTATCAGATGCCTCTTACACCTTATGAATCACCTGAAGAGCTTCTTAATGAGAAGACGATGTATAACAAGGCTGGTGATATTGTAAGGACATATGTACTTACAAAGCTTGATCGTATTACTGTTTCTGATGAAGGTTTTAATGGAACACCTTCCATTGGAGCAGCAGTTACTGGCGTAACAAATAAGAAGATGGATATTTAATTTTGAGGAAAGGAGGAAATTACTATGGCACTTAATACAGAAAATTTAAGAATGGTATTTGCCGAGGACGGAAAGTATGATGGTTTCAAAAAGCTGACATATGCTCTTGCTCATGGTGAAGATATTTATGAGTATGACGACAATGGAGTTGAGAAAAAGGTTTCTAAGTCAATTGCAAATAAGGCTATCCAGAAAGTATTTATGGATATTTGCGGTCTTAAAGAAACAGACCTTTCTTCAAAAAAGAAGAGACATCGTGCAGAAAAGGCACATGCTACTGAGATCTATGCAATTCTTGAAGAAGAGATTGATTTCAAGATTAATGAAGGTTTCCAGGAGTCTATGTTCTTTAATGATTTTGTGGAGACACATAATGTTGCTCTTGGCGATGCTATTGAATTTGCAGTTGATAATTCAAACGCGCTTTTTGAAGTTCTTGATTATTCAGGTCAGAATCATGATCTTACAATGCAGCAGCTTCCTGCAAGAGAGTATGTAACTGTTAAAACATCTCCAAAGGCAATTAAGATTGGTAAGGATATTGATCTTATAATTCTTGGTAGAATTGATTTCTCGGCTTGGATTCAGAAGGTTGCAGATTCTTTTGTACAGTATATTCAGGCTATTATTTATAATGGTCTTATTTCTGCTGAGACAAAGCTTCCTGCAGCATATAAGCAGACCGGAACACTTTCGGCAGCCGTTAAGGGTACATTTGATACTCTCATTGAGGATGTTGCTCTTGCGAACGGATCAGATGTTATCATTCTTGGAACCAAGGTTGCTCTTAAGAAGATAAATAATCTTGCTGATGTTCAGTGGGCATCTGATGATCAGAAGAAGGAAATGAATCAGCTTGGAAGACTTGGCTCTTATGAAGGAACGACTCTTGTTGAGGTTCCTCAGAGACTTGCAGTTGGCGGATCAGCTAATCCTAGTGCATCCTCAAAGCTTGTTCCGAATAACAAACTTTGGTTTATGCCTCGTGTTGAGGATAAATTTATTAAATTCCTTGATTATGGCGAGACAGAAATCTTCGAGATTACAGAGAAGTTTGATCTTCAGGATGATTTCGAGACATATGAACTTCATAGAGAAATGGGTGTTGATGTCGTTCTTGGTGGATATTTTGGAACATGGACTAACCCTTAATTTGTTTTTATAAGATTAAAAGGAGAAATATAATATGGCACGAGCAAAATATGTTAGTGAAAAAGCATCTGAAGAATTATTTGAAGAAGAACTTCCGAAGAAAGAAGTAAAACAAAAGGCAAAAAAAGAATTTAAGGATACTGATTTAATTCCTTGTGTATCTATCACTGTTGGAGGTCTTCATCTAATTGGAGCAAAAAGCGGAGAGGTATATCGTTGGTTAAATATTGGCGATGTGACAGAAATAGAATATCGTGATCTTTTAGTTGAAGTGAGAAATCATTCTTTCTATGTTTATGATCCCGCTTTTATTATTCAGGATGATGATTTTTTAAAGCAACATGATGATATTCTTGTAAGGTATGGTCAGCTTTATACTCCTTCTGAAATTGAAAAAATACTTGCTTTGCCGGCTACTCAACTTTTGGCTTCATTAAAAAAGATGCCAGTTGGTGCACAGAATGCGGTAAGGGATCTTGCAGTTCGTAAGATTGATAACGGTTCTTTGGATAGTGTTCAGAGAATAAAGGTATTGGATGAATTTTTCGGTACGGAGATGCTTTTGAAACTAACTCGATAAATCTAAGGAGGTGTGTCTATGATCTCTTTGGACTACGAGGATATTTTCAGTAGTTTTTTAGGGAGCGTCACAGATTATAATTTAGCTTCCTTAGATGCTACTGAAGCCTATGAAATTTTGAAAGAATATCTACATAAATCACTTGCGACAAGATATGTAAATAGGTTGTTTTCTTCTATGAAGTTGGATGATGATATCCAGCTTTTTTCTTTTGAGATGAAATATCCTATTGATGATGAAACTGATCGTGAATTTGTAATTAATGCTCTTGCTAAATGGATGGCTTATGAATGGAGTCAAAATAAAGTTAGTTCTACTAATCTTGTAATGCAGCTTTTAGCTGGGAAAGAACAGAAATTTTACTCGCAGAGTAATCATCTTTCTGAAACTAAAGCCCTTAAGCAAAATCTATATGATGAAGCATATGGCTATATAATGCGAAGAGGTTATATAGATAATGAATATTTGGAGGGCAAGAAATTATGATGCATAAGTATGGAGAATTTAGTGAAAAGCAAATCCATGAAGCTAAGGAATTCATACGGAAACGTATATATTTCTTGCTCCTTATTGTTGATCCTGAAACAAAAGCTAATTACAAAAATGTAGATGTTATTAAGGCTTTTGACGGAGTATTAACTGATGTTGCAAGTCTTAATGATTTGCTTGGTTGTCCTGTGGAATTAGTGTCTATACTTTCAAAGCTTAATGCTGCAAAACTTGAATATCAAGATAAAGATTTTCGTTGGAAAAAGTATAGGAAATTAATTTTGGATTCAGGCAACGAGGTTTCAAAGCTAAAGGAGGTGTGATCATGCCTTCTTTTGACATTTATAAAAAAAGATTAGGTAATCCAAAAACTAATGGAGAAGCGCACAAGATTGAGAGTGATCAAATAATGGAAGCTACTTGGTATAATGATATAAGTTCTAAGACAGCTTTCTTTTATGACCAAGATCATGACGAAGAGTTTAATATTAGGGATGATTTGCATCCAGAAAGAACTCATAAAATTCCTATTGAAGTTAAACTTTTCGAGATTGAATATAACTCTCTTTCTAAGGATGAACAAGGTTTTCATTTACAATTTAAGCCAAGTTTTGAGTATAAAGAAGTAATTCCATATTATGATGAGGAATTTACAGATAAATATGCTGCTCATTTTCCAGTGGGATTATATTTGGATTATCCAGATGAAAAAGGTATTTATCATAGGTGGTTATGCGTAGGACAATATAGGCAATTTGCAAATCAGTTTCCTACATGGATTGTACTTCCTTGTGATTTCAAAATTCAATGGATTTTTAAGAATCAGAAATATGAATCATGGGGTGTCCTTAGGTCACAATCTAGTTATAACTCTGGAGTTTGGACAGATTATAAAATGACTTCAGTTGAAAATCAGAAAATAATCTGGTTGCCTATGAATGAGATAACAAAGAAAATTTTTTATAATCAAAGAGTGGTTATTTCCCAATATAGAGACGAACCCATTGTATGGAAATGTTCAAAGGTTGAGGATATGAATGTAAAAGGGATTACCCGCTATACATTTGCTCAAGATCTTTGGAATGCTCATACCGATTATATTGAGAAAGATGAAGATGGGAATGTAATTGGAATGTGGTGCGATTATTATGATAATGGCGAAGTTTTACCTTTTAATCCAATCATTCCTCCTACCACTATTTATTCAGTTCTCTCCTATTCTGGATTAAAACCGGAAATGAGAATAGGTGGAAGTTATAAAAAATTTACGGTTACATTTTATGATGATGAAGAAATCATAGATTTTAGAGATGGAATATGGACATTTACAATTGATGGGGTTGAAGTTCCGAGTTTAATTACAACATTGGATAGCACACAATCTGCTGATGTTGAAGTAAATCAGATTAAAGCCAAAATTAATGCTGATTTTAGTTATATTGGAAAAGTGCTTGTGGTTAGTTTTGAAAGCAATGATGGTATTAAGTCAGAACTTGAAATCAACCTGCTTGGAACTTAGGAGGTGCTATTATGCAATATACTATGGATGATATTAAGTACCTTCAATCGTTTCGAGAAAAGATTGATTATGATCCTATTAAATGCAAGCAAAAAGTTAAAGAACTTTTGCTTGATAATAAGCATATTTTACATGTACTAAATAATAAAGATTTAGAAAAGCTTCAAGCTGAACCAAGTGATTATTATTTGGTAAATATCCTTCCATATTATGTAGTTGAACCTACTCAGACTAACGTTCAGAATTTTATTACCTTTCAAGTAAGTTATACGGAGATCCCGCAATATAATAAGGCTATGAAATTCCTTCAAATTATATTTGTTGTTTTGTGTCATGTGGGAAATATAATTGAAGATGCCACATCTCTTAATCGTCATGATTTACTTGGAGCTCTTATTCAGGATCAATTTAATTTCACAAACATTTGTGGTAAAAAAATAAAGCTCGTTGAAGACAAGGAGATTGTTGTAGATAATGATTATATAGGAAGACAGATGGTCTTTGAACAATTAACAGACAATAACTTTGTTCGCACCAAAGGCGATATTGCAAGACTGAGTAATAAAGAGTTATATGCTGAAATCCCGCAATCCGAAGATTGAATTTGATCAACTTAAGCTCTATTTTAGAGAGCCTTATATTGTGGATTTGCCAGATACAAATGGCAAGATTACTTTGACTCAGCCAAGCATAGGTGATGTCGTTAGAATTGGTGAAGAAAGATTTTATAAAACATTGAGTATATTTATAAGTAATACTACTTCTTATAGATTGATGTTATGGGGAGATGGTAATGATCCAAAGATAGATTGGAATATATTCAGTGATTTTGAGCTGTTTACCGCACTTATAGAAGGTGCTGAATATGATGTATCTAAGATTTTCTTAGATGTGGATCTTAATAAGTTTGAACGTGTAGGGAAAAATGTGGATGGAAAACAAGTTTTAACTCTTTATAGTTCTGAGCTTGATATTGAAATTAGTGAAGAAGTTTACTTCCATATCTCACAGTATCTAAGGACTGTGTTTAATATGTTCCCAGAAGAAAAAATAACAAAAGATAATACCTTGAAGCATTGGTATATAGATAAAGATAGACGTGAACAGGCAATAGAGAAAAGTAAGGGAGAAAAGTTCTCTTCTACTCTATTGCCTGTTATTAGTTCTTATCTTAATCATCCTGGGACAAAATATAAATCGGAAGAATTAAAAAATTTAGGTGTGTATGAATTTTGGGATGGGGTTCAGAGATTGCAGATTTATGAGCAGGCTACTGCATGTATGAAAGGAATGTATTCTGGAATGGTTGATTCAAGTAAAATACCTTCTGATTCTTATAATTTTATGAAAGAAATAAAACATGAATATGTAATCAAAGATGCTGAATCTTATAAAAACAATACACCGAAAAAAAAGAAAAAAAAATAGGAGGAAAATACTATGGCATTACGTCTGGGTAATCATGTTATTGACGAAGTGTTATATGGAGTTGCGCAGAATTTTGATGATGAGCTTTTATTTACTGTTGATCAGCTTTCATCTGCTTCTATTGAAATTTCTGCGGAATCCACAGACATTACAGATAAAAAGGGTAACGTTCTTAGAACACAGTATAAGTCTAAGAGTGGAACTTTTAGTTCTACAAATGCATTCTTGCATCCCGCTATAATGAATGCGGCTTCTGGTAGTAAGATTGAAGTTGCATCTTCAGTTGCTACAATTAAGATGCCTAAGATTATGTCAGTTGCTGCTGGTGCTACCGAGATAGATGTATCTGATGCTATTTCTGGAACAATTCATGTTCTTGGTCTTTATGGTAATGGAGCAAATGACGATAAAGAACTTGAAGCTAGTACTACAGCTGCTGTTGTACATGAATCTTATAAGTTAGTAGATGGAAAGATTGATGTTCCTGATGCTGGAACAGATGCTCCCGTTACATATATCATCAGATATGACAGAAATGTTGAAAGTGGATATAAGCTTTCTAACCTTTCAAACAAGTTTCCGGATACGATTCACTTTACTCTTCTTTGCTCATATATGGATCCTTGCGAAGATGAACTTAAACCATGCTATGTATATTTCGGTTCATTCATGCCCGATCCTAATATGACTATTAACCTTGATTCTGAAAATCAGGAAATTGATTTTAATGGAATTATTCAGGTTGATTATTGCTCAGCAGATAAAGTATTATATATCATATACTATCCTGATGAGGATCTTACTGTAGTAGGTGTAACGGGTTGATAAAGCCCTCAATGTTTCTCTTATCTCATATTGGCTCACGGAGTGTCAAAGCTTCGTGGGCTCTTTTTGTTTTGTAAAAAAATTAAGGAGGTGTAAAAATGGCAAAGAATATGCGAATATGCAAAATATGTGGCAAAAAATATGAATACTGTGGTCATTGTCCTAGTAAAAATTCGATAGAGCCTTGGCGTAATTTATATTGCTCTGAAGATTGTCGTGAAGTATTTGGTATTTTTGATAAATATGCTTCTAAAAAGATTACAGCAGAAAAAGCAAAGGAAAGGCTTAGTATTTTAGGGTTTGATCCATCAAATGTACGAGATATTCATAAGCCTATTATAAATGAAATATTTAGAAATGCTCAAAAAAAGGAAATAGAATCTAAGGACAAGTTCGATATTCCGTTAGCGCATATTTCTGAAGTTAATATTGGAGAGCCCGTTTTGACAAAAACACCAAAACTTATTGAAGAAAAAAAATCTCAGAAATCTTTTAGACCAAAACCTAAATTTGTGAATGATAAAAAGAAAACAACATAAGGGAATATGCATTCACATGTATATTCCCTTTTTTTGATGAAAGGGAGAATTATGGAATTCATAAAAAGAAGTGCATTATCTGGTGAAAAATACGATGTATTTGATAAAGATATCATTCATATAATCAATATTTATCAGGCAGCTTATTATGTCGAATACGGTATTCCTATATTGGATGTACAGCTAAGTTCCGATAAACGTACAGGAAAGCCAATGCTTGTTTTTCTATTTAGAAGATCTTCTACTAAAGCTGCATTTGATCAATGGTGTAGGCAAAAGGAAGAAGGTGGCTAAAATGATAAAGATATTGGGGATAGATGCTTCAACAAAATGTAGCGGATATTGTCTAATGGATGAATATGGTACTCTTCTTTTTTATTCAGCATTTGATTATAAACGTGAAAAAGATATCCAAGAACGGATTGATTTTCAGATAAAGGAATTCATCGAACTTTTTAAAAAAGAAAAACCAGATATTTGTTATGTAGAAAATACATGGAATAAAAATAATGTTGAGACAACAAAAGCATTAACAAATATCATAGGAGCAATAAGATGCTTGTGTATTGGGCATAAATGTGGGTTTAATTTGATTCTTCCCTCTACGTGGAGATCAGTTATAGGTATTGATGGAGGGAAAAACATAAAAAGAGATGAATTTAAAAAACGTGCTATCGAATGGGTAAAAAAAAAGTATTCTATTGATGTTGAAGATGACGAAGCTGAAGCAATCTGTATCGCTTATGCTGGAAATATATTAAATAATAAGATTTTCGAAGAGGAGTTATTCTGATGAACTTTGATAAGAATTTCGAAAAAGCATATAAACATGCATGTAAAGTGTTAAAAAAACAAAAGATTAAAGAGATTAAGCATGTTTATGATAAAGAAAAAGTAAAGCTATCTTTTAGTAAGTTGGCTGTTATTTTCATATTTGTGAATTGTTTTATTATAGAGCTATATTCAATGATAGTCATGATTATTTTTCATGATCTTGCTTCTTTAGGATCTCTTATCATGGGAGTTCTTGGACAGTGTGTGTCTCTTCTTGGATATTTTATAAAAGCTGGGCAAGAGAATATAGTTGGTGGAATAACATATGAAGCAACAATGTATGAATTAAAGGAAAATTCCGGGTCAAACATCAAAGAAGACAATGATGATGGTGCGGTAGGATGAAAGGAGTTTTATATGAATGGTATTTTGCACTTTTTAAAATGGATTGATTACAATTGGACTTTGATTGTATTAGCTATTTCTTTGATTTTTAGTATTGCTATTAAAGCTAAAATTGCATTCAATAAATGGCTTAAAATGACGGATGAAGAGAAACAAAAAGATTTAGAGGAACAGATAGAAAAAACAAGACAGGCTATAGCGAATTATATTTTATCATTAGTTGCGTCTGCCGAAGAAGATTGGAAAGGAAAAGGTTTAGGTTCTATAAAAAGAGCTCAGGTTATTGAAAAGATATATAAAAACTATCCTATTCTTCTAGAAGTTAAAGATCAATGTGAACTTATGAAATTTTTTGATGAACACATAGATCTTGCTCTTGAGACAGTAAGAGAAAAACTTCAAGGAAAAGAGGTAGAAAGCGATGACATATAAAAAATTTATTGAATCATATAAGAATGCAGATAAGGCAAAAAAGAGTGCTCTTATAAAAAAACACATGGTAAATGATTATCTTCCTTATCAAAAGAAAATAGCTGAAGCTAAAAGAATAGTCAATTTTTCATGTTATGAAAAAATAGATGATAAAAAGGTATATATGCAGAATTCACCTCTAGCATATATGCTGTTTTCAATTTGTATCATACAGGATTACACGGATATTACATGGGATACTGAGAAAGAAAGTGTTGATGTTTTTAATGAATTCGATAAGAGTGGTGCTTTAGATGAGATTATTGCATCAATTCCTAAAAAAGAGTATGAAACTTTTTCAGCGGTTCTTAATATGGTCCGTGATGATGAATATGAGAATTTTAGAAGTATTGTAGGATTTTTAGATACAAAAGCAGATGCTGTAAATATTCTGTTAAAAGAACTTACGGATCTTCTTGAAAAGAATCAGATTAAATAAATTCATATAGAACGAAAAGAGAGCAAATAAATTGCTCTTTTTTTCTGGAAAGGAGAATCAATATGACTGAAAATATTGTAACAGGTAAAAAATATAGAATACTTACTGATGCTACTCAGGATATATGGGACAGAATATCTTTTTGGACAAAGGCATCTGACGTTTATTATGATGATAATTCTAATGCTGAAGCAAATAGACCGATTGGAATTTTAAAGAGAGGTACAGCTTATGTCGTTGGTACAGTTGCTTATGAGATAACAGCTCCTTCTTGGGTAATGCTTAAATGCACAACAGCAGGAACAACTGCCGCAAGTACTCCAAGTACATATAAGACAATTTCTTCTTCCGGAACTGTTATTACGGATGGAACCGCTAAGTTTACAGTTTATGATATAAGACCTACTACTACTCTTTCGACAAATGCATATTCTGTTCCAACAGTATCTTTGCTTAATACGCAAATTAGCAATTTGAGTCCTAAAGAAGTTTCTTCTACTAGTGGTTATACTATAAATCAAAATGTATGCTATACATTAGGAAAATTGGTAAATCTAAGCGTTGGAGTATTAGCTCCCGCTGGT